>JAAUXT010105958.1_pt1 | contig 20934 bp, 24 predicted proteins | sample 7278171 | NCBI WGS metagenome assembly JAAUXT01 (sample SAMN14350112, study PRJNA611818) | marine sediment metagenome | isolation source: surface marine sediment (1.8m) | place: French Polynesia: Moorea | collected 2018-08 | reverse complement strand
GGGACAAAGTTTATTGCCTGTGCACAATGGGGATTTTATGGGTTGTGTACATTTGCACATTGGCAGGGTGTGGAAGTCCAACATCATACTGATGCATTACAGAAGAAAATATACCTGATTTTGAGCGTACATAACAGAAAAGCAGCACGCTTTTGCTGGCACATCCAAGACATTTCACAGTAAAAGTACTCAATAAGTTCGCTCGCTGTGTAGGAACCAAGGAAGGCGCGCGTCCATGCACTTTCATGTCACGGGATATGCAGTTGTTTTTGGAGGACAGAAAGCATTGAGGCTTCCAAAAGATTTGATCCTATTTGAATGAATTTGAGCCATGTTGGCAAAGTTTTGATGGAATGCGTTTGTTCCAATCGCGTTATTCAAACAAAACAGTTCTGGCAGAGGTCAGAATCTGAAATAAAATTTCTGCCAAGAATTGGACCACAAACGAGAATGACGTGCTGTTGACCGCACCCAAACAAAAAGCTTTGAAAGCAACCATTATATACTCTGAAAAGGTATCGTTGGCTGGGAAAGGCTGTGTGAAGTACAGAGCGCGTGCACGTGTGCACAACCACGTTGGTGTGTGCGAAAACTGTCGTGGACCCTGGTACAGTGCTCCTGTTGGACTGCCACAAATCACTGTTTGCTGTAGATAAGGACTGTACGCTCGCACTGAAATTTCACTCCACAAATTCTAAACGCTTGAGAAGGGCTGCAGTGGACAAGGCCGGTCGAGATGGAAACAGGAAGTTTGTCTCTTTTGACTTGGACCTTCCTGGTCACTCCGCTCTTATTCGTCCTCTACAAACTGGCAGCGTTCATCGCTGATGTCAGGAGGAGAGGGAATGCCATGAAAGGGCTTCCGAGTCCCACACAATACCACTGGTTCCTTGGACACCTTGTGTTTGTGAGTATTTCAGACTTGATTTCGAGTCAATTTAATGCAGTGTCTGGAGTGCATGGACACAATCGGTTGAGAGGTTGCGCTTCCAAAATTTGTGTGCTGCCCTCAGGATGAGACCAAGGAGAGGAGTGAGGACCTCCTGAGTGTCATACGCTCCTGGAACAGGTTGTTCTCCTCTGGACTGAACCAATTCTGGTTGACCATCTTCGAACCCGCAGTTTATGTGAGACATCCAGATGTGGCCAAGGTCATTCTGAAATCTTCAGGTCAGTCATGGGGCCAAAAACAAGTTTTTACCCTTGTTCCTTTTTGTCTGACACTGGACAATTGTTGCAGGGTTAAGTCCAGCCATTACGATTTCAATCCGAAAAACGGTGGCTGAGTCTTGGGTTGTGTTTTCAGCCAAAGACAAAAATGTAATTTTGTTTATTCATTTTCGAGTGTGTCCCTTCTTCATGCAGAACCGAAACCCAGAACCTACAAAATGGGAGAACCATGGTTGGGGGACGGTCTTCTTCTGTCGTCTGGGAACAAATGGGCCAGAAACAGGAGGCTCTTGACTCCAGCCTTTCATTTTGACGTCCTGAAGCCTTACCAGGACGTCTACAATGATGCGTGCGACATTCTCTTGGTGTGTACTCAAATCTGTTGTTGAATTTCGACGGAAGTTTGAACGGATTCAAGATATCAAACACCACCCTCAAAATCAAAAAGAGAGAAAACAGGACCTAGTTTACAGTTCAAGCTTTTGGTTTTATCTGGGTCTGTTTCAGAGAAAGATGGAGAGGCATGCCGAAAACGAAAAACCTTTTGACCTGTATGGAAACTCTTCCCTTTTCACCATGGATGTCATACTTCGCTGCGCCATGTCATTTGAGAGCGACCCTCAGACAAAAGGGTCAGTAAACCCTGAGTGATTGCTTCAGATTGTGTGTTGACCCGCACCTGTCAATGTACAGACCCGTCTGTCAGTCCTCAGCACCTGAGTACTTGTCATCACTCCACAATATTTTTCTCACCAGCCATTGCCTGCAAATCCTCCCTCAATTACTGCACTTGAAGCTGTGAACTCAACCCAGGCTTGTCATGATCCTATTTCTTGAGTTTGTCTCATGTCTCAGCCTCATTGAGCAAGACAAAAAGTGATGAGTTGCTCTTCTACTCACCTGTATCAATCCCACAAAGAAAGAAAACTGTGCCAACTTCAACAATGACTGTATTTCTCACAGCTTCATTTTTTGGCTTGCCAAATGTCTTGAACTTTTTTGGCATCCTGATTTGGTGACAGATGGAAGTATCAAGGTTCTGAAAAGAATGAATGTTTCAACGCAAGCACTTGTTCTGTGCAAGGCAGATCTCTATCAGAAAAAGACACTGCCTGGGGAAGTGCTAAGGCAAATGATTCCATTTTCCGCACGTGCAGCATCAGAACTGAAAGGTGTGTCGGGTTGGTCAAAAAATAAGCAAAGGTAGAAAGAGAAGATGACCTCTTGTTTCTGCCTATTCGTCACCTTTTCCTGTTTGTGTACTCGCTCCTCAATCTCAATCTTTCAGAGAGAGCCACCCGTATGTCAAGGCGGTGATCAACCTTGGAGAACTCTGGAATCAGAGAATATTGTGAGAAGTTTGGCTTTTCAAGAGTCAGGTTTCAAATGATTCTGGACCTACAGATCAAAACGCCTCACGTCGTACCGTCTCTGTTTGTCTTCCAGCAACATGCATCCCATTTTTCAACTGGATTTCTTTTTCAACCTGTCAAAAAAAGGAAAAGATTTCAAAGCTGATTGCGATTTTGTGCACGAGGTTTCCAACGAAATCATCAACAAGCGAGGAGCAACGCTGGTATGTCCGTGCAAGTGCGCTTGTGGCAAAAAAAACAAAACAAAGACGGACACACAGTGCAGAGTTTCCATGGGATCTTGTGGTCAGCGAACCCCATTGCCTGTATCGCCGTCAACGTTCAGTGACTTGATTGTTGCTGAAAAAATCCAAAAGAGTCCGGAAGTGCATTTCTGGTCTCTGATTTTTTCTCAATTCTAAATTCAATGCAGAAAGAGAAAGGAGAGAAAGTCTTCATGGCCAACAGAAAGTATCTCGACTTTCTCGATATTCTCCTCACCGCGAAGGACGAAGATGGGGTTGGACTCTCTCACGAAGACATCCAGGCTGAAGTCGATACCTTCCTGTTCGAAGGTATCCTTTCAAGGGCAATCAGGAATTAGTCCTTGCGGGAATTTTGTGGATCAGTGGATCAAGTCAATGGTCTTATTCGCCCCATTCTCAGCGTCGGGGAATGAAGAATCATGACAGAATTCTCTTTTTACACATGAGGAACCACGCAAGGACTTCATGGACGTCCTTCGCACTTTTGCTTTTCGATCTTTAAAGCGGAATTGACTGGCGAGAGGATGAAAACGAACAACCAAGGAGTCTCATTACTTGCAGGGCATGATACAACAGCGAGCGCCTTGGCCTGGACCTTCTACATGTTGGCCAAACATCCAGAACATCAAAGAAAGTGCCAAGAAGAAGTTGACCGGATCTTGGATGGTAGAGATGAGGATTACATTGAATGGTAAGCACATCTTTCTGCCCAACTGATCCCTGTTTGTGTGGTATGAGGCACACGTCATGCAGTTCCGATTTGTTGTTTCTATTTTGTTTTCTCAGGGATGACTTTGGAAAGCTGAAATACACAACGATGTGCTTGAAAGAGTCTATGAGACTGAACACGACTGTCCCCTGGATCCAGAGAGTTCTGACCAAATCCTTAGAGATGGGAGGTCACAAACTTGCAAAAGGGACTTTGATACAGATGGACCTGTACGCTTTACACAACCACCAAGACGTCTGGGAATGTCCTGAAGTACGTCTGCACATGGTTGACAGGCCCAAAACGCACAAGAATTTTTGAATTTCACCCCTGCTCAAACATTTCTGCACTCATTGTTTTCCACAAACTTGCAGGAATATAAACCTGAACGATTCTTGGACACATCCAAAAAGGACCCGTTTGCATACGTTCCTTTCTCTGCTGGACCAAGGTTTGAGGAAAACGTCATCATCTTTGTGTTTGATGGCATTCAAACAAACAACATGTTTTCTCTTTTGACTGTCCTTTTGGTGTGTTTTGTTTTGTAGAAATTGCATCGGTCAGAACTTCGCTCTTCACGAGTTGAAAGTTGCACTGGCCAGAGTTTTGAGAAGGTTCAATCTCGAGCCTGACACCAGAACCAAGCCCAGGCGTCAGATCAATCTCGTCATGAGGGCCATCGGTGGACTTCCGGTCAAACTGACACCTCGACAACTGTAAATTTTCATTCAAAGCGTTGAAACAACGACTTCCGATCGGTTGATTTTTCGGTGTAATCTGGTGCTTTGATACTCGTAGATCTAAGTTGGCAAGTCTGCTGGTCAATCTGAAACTGACATTTCAGATACAGGATCATGGACAATAAAATTTCTTTCGGAAAGTTTGTCTCAAACTGTTTGTGTGTGATGTCGTACAAAGAGCATGGTTCCTGCACAGGAATTCCAGCTGATGCCGAGGGCCCGCACCGATGCAACGTCAAACAAGTGATCATTTTGAGAGGGTCAGCAGGACTGAGCCCAGGTATCATTTGTCATTTGGTACAGTTGACATTGATTCGCCGTCGATTGGTTTTGGCCTGTGACAATCTACCACAGCTCTATATCCTGGCATTCCTCACTTCTTCAGATTCTGTCTCCATTTGAACATCAATGATGTCAAGTCCATAGCAACAAAAAAGGCTCCTCTAATGAGGGTGTTTCATTGTCAGTGTCATTCACGAACGTTGACAAAGAACCTGCTTTTTTGAAATTATATTTCATTTCCTGATCATGCAGAGGCATCAATGAATACCACAAAGCACTTTGGATTCATAAACAACCCAAATAATTATTGTACAAAAATGCTGTCACCCAGTGGCCAATAACCTATTGGGAACACTTATGTTTGTGCTGTTTTTCCTTGAAAAAAAGTTTTGTTTCTTCATTGTCATTGCCCCCCGGTGTGTCAATTCCCAGATCACTTTAGACAGCTTCTACTGATGTTCAACGCGTACACCGTGAAATTTGAGAGACCTTCTCAAAATCTGTCAGAACAGAGGAATCGTAACCCACTGAAAGGACAAGAACACAAGTGGTGTGATATCACATCCAACAAGAGTGTCAGACAAGGCCCCATCTGTGCCATTTTCTTTGTTCTTCATGTAAGATTCCTCTCCAATAATTCTACTGTTGTTCCAGTGCAGCTATGTCAAAGCATTCAACACAAATGATTTAAATACTTTGACTTTGGTGTACTTGACTCCCATGGTGCACAGCCAATTGGTAGATTGTCAAGAAAAAATAACCTCTTGGTGATTGAGAATCAGTAGATTATCCAGGCAAACAACCTCCTGATCATTGAGAACTCAGACAATGATACAGATGGGGCCTTATGTATGGTGAACAATGGGTGCTTGGATGATTTCTTCTCCTCACTGAAGCTCGGAGGTGATATCCTCCGCGCACCCATTGTTTACCTCCAACGTCATCGATACTTGAGACACGTCTGGCAACCTTTCCGCAAATGGACGGATTGTTTGTTCTTTGTGCAACAACAGATTTTGCTCACGAGCCGTGAACGTGCACAACTCGTTTGTTCTTCAGTGCGACACAGCAAGCGCACGTATGTGGGACACCTCTCACCTGACGTTTATCTGAGTGACTCCAGAAAAGCATCTAATCCTGACACACTTGTATGTGCTTGCACATCAAAAGCGCGACGCGGCGCTTCTTGAACAGTCTGTGTCCTCTTGAAGTCTGGACAACCCAGTTGACACGATGGAGGCTGTAGATTTGTCGCTGTTGACCTGGACAATCCTGGTCACACCTGTGGTGTTCATCCTCTACAAACTGGTTCTATTTGTTGCTGACATCAGGAGACGAGCGAGGGCAATCAGTGGACTGCCATGTCCAGAGCCTTTTCATTGGCTACTTGGTAACACAAAAGGATTTGTGAGTACCGCTTTCACGAATTCTTGTGATTACATCCATTGCGCGCTCTGACGAAAACGGGCACATGAGCATGTTCAACAAATGAACTTGAAAATGTCGAGGTCCTTTGCAGTTCTGAAAACAGCGAAAGTCTTTCAAAACACAACCACTTGACCTGCCTTGCCTCAAAATGGTACCGGTATTGCCATGTTGATTGTGTCACTCTCCTGTGTGCAATCTGCTGTTCTTCAGGATCCAGATCAGGAGGCGAGTGAGGCATTGCTGGAAGTCGTACGATCCTGGAACAAGAAGTTCCCTTCGGGAATAAACCAGTTCTGGTTTCACATTGCCGAGCCGGGTGTCTACGTGAGACACCCCGATGTTGCCAAAATCATTTTTAAAACAGCAGGCACGTGAGCGAAACAATTGCAAAGGATGTTTCTTCACTCACCAAACATTATTTTCACAAAACAGCAACGCATACCGTTACCACATCCTTGAGATTTGCACGTGCGTGTTTGATCCGTGCACGAAATTGAGTCAGAGGAAACATTTCACCACAACCCTGTCTCACCGATTGGCTTTCACCTGAACTGCCCTTGTGCCAGTGGACAGGAAGCACAGATGCAATGAACGGAAAAAGAAATTGCAAGTCGCAATGTTTTCCGTCAACAGAGCCAAAGCCCAGCCTGGCCAAGATGGCAGAACCATGGCTCGGAGACGGACTTCTTATCTCGTCGGGGAACAAATGGGCCAGAAACAGAAGACTGTTGACGCCTGCCTTCCACTTCGATGTTCTGAAACCCTACCAAGATGTTTACAACGATGCGTGCGACATTCTTGTGGTCAGTTTGTTTGAAGATAAATGAGTTTGATGACAGAAACAATCGCTGTGGCAGAACGGTGGGCTTCCAAAATTGAAATGCTCAAACACACAAGTCAAATAATTACTTTCAGAAAAAACTGGAGGGATATTCAGACAGGAATGAAGTCCTTGACATCTATGCCCATTCCTGCCTGCTCACCCTGGACGTTGTTCTTCGATGTGCGATGTCCTACGAAAACAACGTGCAGCTTGAAGGGCAAGACAGTCAGACTTTTCGTGCAGTTTTCGTTTGTTGTAAAACAGCGATCTGAAGAAGGTCATTGCCACTTGATGATAATTGCCAGTTGTGCAATCTGTCTCAGCAAAATGTATTGCTTCCATCCGCACTTTGTTCCCTTGTACAGTGAGAACAATCCGTACGTCAAGGCCGTAGTCGGGCTTGGTGAGCTCTGGTCTGAAAGAGCCTTGTAAGTGCACGGCTTTGAGGAGAACAAACTCAGGCGTCTTCTTTGTTTTTCTTTGAAGATGTGTTCCTTTCCTTGTTGTCTTGTTCTTCTTCTACAGAAGATATACATGTGCATTTGGTTTTTCTCGCAGACGCATGAATCCTATTTTTTATGTGGATTTCTTCTTCTACAATTTCTCGAGGCAAGGAAAGCAGTTCAAACAACATTGCGATTTTGTTCACAAAATCTCCAACGACATCATCAACAAAAGAAGGGCAGTTCTGGTGAGATATTTTTTGCGGGTTTCCATTTTATTTGTTTTTGCCACAACTTCAACAATCTCTTCGTGTGACACGGTGTGACCAGAAAAGGGGCAGCCGTTGTTTGTTTTTTCTTTCAGATTGAAAAAGGAGAAAAGGCATTTTTGGGAAACCGAAGGTATCTGGACTTCTTGGACATTCTGCTGACGGCTAAGGATTCGGATGGCACTGGACTGTCTCACCAAGATATTCAAGCAGAAGTGGACACGTTCTTGTTTGAAGGTACGAGTAAACAAGAAAAAAGAAGAGAAAGAAGGGTGAAGAACATAATAAGGGCTTCACTGTCATCATCACAAGCAATCCTAAAACCTTTGTATGTGAAATGTGCTTTCCAACGAGAAGCATGCTGTCAACTGCCACTGCCGCTGCCATGGGTGCTGCAGCTGAGAATCCGTCATGACAAGCAAACAAAAGAAACCAAGAACTTTGTTTGTTGCTCAGGACACGACACCACGGGTAGCGCTCTCGCCTGGACGCTGTACATGTTGGCAAAATATCCTGAACATCAACAAAAATGCCAAGACGAAATTGACAAAATCATGGAAGGAAAGGATGAGGATTTCTTTGAATGGTACATACTCGTACATCAGAGAAGGAATGAAAGGAACATTTCTAAATTATTTTCTTTCTTGTTTGCTTTTCAAATTTGTCTTTCATTCTTTCAGGAACGACTTCGGAAAACTGAAGCACACAACAATGTGTCTCAGAGAGTCGATGAGGTTGAACACCACGGTTCCTTGGATATCGAGAGTTCTCACCAAACCCATGGAGATCAACGGTCACACGCTGGAACCAGGAACAATCACATTCCTCGACCTGTATGCAATGCACAATCATCAGGGCGTCTACGAGAATCCGACCGTGAGCAGAAAGGGTGGCGGCTGACTTAGCTTCTCGCTTTTCTGCATTCCCATCTCCTTCTGTTGTGAGAACACAACATGATTGTACATATTCCAGGAATATAAACCTGAACGATTCGCTGACACATCCAGCATGGACCCATTTGCCTTTGTCCCTTTCTCTGCTGGACCGAGGTGATGAAACAAAAGTAATTTGTGAGCAAACCAACACTTGCATTCCGGCATGGGCACGAGGTTGAATTTTGTGGTTTTTGTTCACTGTGGTGAATTCTTTCATGCAGGAATTGTATTGGCCAGAACTTTGCTCTTCATGAGCTGAAAGTTACCCTGGCCAGAGTCTTGAGAAGATTCAACCTGGAGCCCGGCGGCACACAGGAACCGAAACGCCACGCCAGCCTCGTCATGCGAGCCAAGGGTGGACTGCCTGTCAAGATCACACGCCGCAGCGTTTAGAAGAGTGAATTCCTGGTCTTCCAGTGAAACAACGGAGATGTCCATGTGGGTGTTTATCTGACCATCGGTCTGTCTGTAACCCCACCAAAAATACCCGGAAGAACAGTCTCTTCTTGTTCCCACACATGTACAGAACATTTTTGGAGATCATATTTATTCAGCAGTCTTTTCTTCTGAAATAATGCTGACAACGTTCGTGATTCATTCACTCCGTTACAAGTGTTCACGGCTGACGTCCGTTGCACGTGTATTAACTGGACGCACTTGTTTCACACACTGAGATCAGACCTATATTCCGGAATGTACGTCTCGTTCGTTTTTGACTGATTTTTCAGCAAAAGAAATCGCAAAACGTCACTGTCTTGCGTTTTTTCCGTGGGCAAAGCACGTGACACTGTTGTGAAGGAAGCTCCTGGGATGGGTTTCTCTACAGAAAAAGTTATTAATCTTTCGTGTGATGTTCAAGCAGATTCAACCGATGAGTATTTCAACTTCGGGACATCAAGAGGGCTCAAGCCACAACAGTCAAACGAGTGCTGTCTGACGTGCGATGTCCTGGTGTTCCTCCTGTCCCAGCGATGGAACCACCAGCTTGAAGTGTCAAAAACGTATCTCCGTTCCTGAAGTGCGTGGAAGAAAAGCTGCTTCGTGAGTGCGCACGACGACCCGATGATCGCGACGCCGACGACGTTCTTGACGCCCGCGGCCCGGCGTGCAGTCTACCAGTGCGCCTTGCGCATCATAGCTGTGTTGTACACAAACTCCTTGTGACTCGCGTACAGCTCCAGCTCACTGCTCATGTCCTGCCACTTCACCCCGACCGCGTCGTCTCCTGCAATGGACCGGACGATGGAAGCGGAAGTTTCGTGGATCAGTCTGCATGCGTTTGCGCGAGGAAACGCGAGATTCCACAATAAAAAAGAGGGAGTTGACACAAATGGTTGATACTGACCGGCGTGAAGGTTCAGTTGCCCGACCAAATCGCCTGTGTCATCGTGGAAGTTCACGGCGGTTGTCTCCATCCAGGCCTGGTCGGTGTTGCGCGGATCATCCACGTAGCCTCGGTACACCTGAAGCAGTCAGTCACAGGGGCGTGTGGACGTGCAGTGCACTGACGGCTCATCACAAAGTCTTGGTGACAACATGATTGTTTGATGCAAAAGGTTTTGAAACCTCGACTCCGTTTTGGAACAGTCGTTTGCACTTCTCTTTCATTTCCTGTTTTTGCTCTTCTGTTGCTCCTTCGCTGTCCATCGTTTCTTCCAAAAATTCTCTCTTCAGTGCGTTGTTCGCTTCTTCTCCACCGTCAACGAATCCCTGCAGAAAACACAAGAAGGACGCACAAAGAAACCTTCAGGAATGTTGCAGAATTGTTCGTATTTCTGTCAAAGTTGGAAAAAACAACACTGCAAATTCTGCGTGAAGCAAGGCATTATTATTTCCTAAACGCAAAGTAAACACTTTCAAAAAGAGACCAATGTGTCGTAGGTAAACGAACCTACCCCTGGTAAGGCCCACAGGCCACAGTCTCCTCTTTGTATGGAAACGAACTGCAGCACAGGTTTCTCACTGCTCTCGTGTTTGACGACTTCTCCCTTTTCATCCATCTTCCATCTGCAACACATGCAGAATCTCGTTTCACATGGCGGTTCTTTTTTGTCACACAGAAGCTTTTCTTGAAAATTCAGGAATCATTCCTTGCAACTCTTAGATCTACCTGGTAACGATGGGATCAGCAGCATGGTTGGGACCCCATCTGGCCAGGGTTCCTCTGCCCACCATTCCTGTCCGTCCGACTGGATTTCTGAAGCAGCAATCGCGACAAAAATGCGTATAACGTGATTTGATTTAGGGTCTCTGTCCGGTATGAAACTTGCTGTCATTTTTTCAGCTGCCATCACCTGGGAACATTGTTCACGATCTCGTAATCTCCCTGGTGACTTTGTCTGTTCACATCTGACTTTTCATTCCATTTGGTTTCAGGGTCAGGACTCTCTCTGAAAAGATCATCAACAAACTGTTTCAATTCAGCATTAAAAACGTTGGAGCGTCGCACAGCTGGCGCAACAAATTACAATATGAGTACCTAAAATCCGGATCCTCAGGGATGGGTACTGGTTGCACCGCGAAAAATTCTATGGGTTCGTACTCTGGAAATTCAACATCCCAGGAAACCTTCTCCTCTGGAACTTCGCATCTGTAGGGGACAACAGGTTTTTTCTCAGCTGCCAATGGCTCGAAATGCAACAAGCAAGATGAATACGTGTGCGGTACTGTCAAAAACCTGTTCTTCGGATCATCTTCTGTCCGTGGGTACACGCCCTTTGTGCAATTGTGATGAATGTTTGGTCTTGGGTAGGTACCATCCTGAATTGTACAGAAGAACTTCCATTTGAGAGTATTCTCTTTCATCACGTGATTTTGTTTCTTTGTTCACGCCAAGTGTTTTCAGAACATTATTTTGAGAGCCAAGCCCCACCTTCGATGTTGGAGTGTCAGTGGAAACATCAGCGTCGGTGCCACAGCTGTTACCCATGGCATGGGTCTGTTCTTTGTACGCTGCAAAGGGACGTGTACCTTTTTGAAACCACACTCGTTGAATTGTTGTTCAGCCGACAAATTTGAAGCAAGGACCTCTGCGTGCAGGTGGACAGTGTGCGAACATTGCAGCAACGGACTGATTCTTTCCATTGTTATATAGATCTACGACTGGCTCATCGCAACACGAGCATTTTGAAAACTATCAGCTGGAAAGAATAAGACTTGCAAGTCGAAGCATGAGACGCAAATCGCGACCTGACAAGAATTCAAGTGACAAAGAAGCTTGACATTTTCGCTGCATCAGTCTCTTCGAGATCAAGCAAACAATTGCGTTGAATCACAACCAAACCGAAAAAATACCACAAAGAATCAAAAAGAACCTGTTTGTGGTGGAAAAGTTTGATCATTTGTCAACATACCTGCGTACATTTGTGCACAACAGACGGGTGGCAGCAACAGCAACAACAACCCCACAAACGGTGAGACAGCAAAACAGGTGATTTTGGTGTTTCTGCAACGGTAAAAGCACCAAATATGAGCAAGGAAGACAGGGTTCGTTCACTGAAACATCTTTGTTGTCTGATTTCAAACAGGGGTCATACCTTGAACTTTCGCTTTTTTCTGAGATCCAGAAAGATACAAAGAGATCAGATGTTTGATTCAAACCATGAAGTTAGTTGTCATGTTGCTAGGAAATTTGAAAATGGCTGCTTCAGTGATCACATTGATTTGTGCGGCACCGGCTGTCAGCTTCCAAGGTTTTGTCACATGTGAGAATTTCAGTTGTACACACACAGAGACAAACATGAGATGCATGTGAAAAAGAGAGTTTGTTACCGGCTTTTTTTTGAAAAAAAAAGACTTGTGCCAAACCCGCAAGATTCTCTTTCCATTCCAGTTGCCATGAAGTTGGAGGAGGCAAAGTTAGTTGTATGTGAACACTCTTGCGTGGTGCGAATAACTCTTTTGTCACAAATTTGCATGTGGGGAACCAGCGGAAACAGATGTGTGCGGAGAAATATTTGTCAGCAAGATTGCAAGGAACAAACCTGCATGGCAGTGAGCGCCACGCAGGAAAGATGCGCAGGAACAGTTCGGGCGCCTTCAAGCTGGATCAAGCGCCCGACGGTCCGACTGCCCTGCAGCTGCTGTATCCTCCGCGTATACAGCTTCACTTCCAACGGGGTTCCCTCTGTTATTAATAGATCACCATTGCAAATGGCGACCACCTGGATCCCGAGAAAAGCTGTTTGGATATGATAAAGGTTTCCTTCAAAATGTGTGAAGTGATCGTCTGAGGTGAACATCCTCCGCACGAACTCGGTAAGTGGGTCACGAAGGTCGGAGAACGAATCTCCCTGAGGTGGGCTGGAACGCCACAGATACCGGCGCATTGAACGCCGACAGTGTGAATCCGAGGTGTGATTGAAAGGGATTTGGGCTGTGAATGTGACATTGAAACCCACCGGAAAGACATGCATCAACATGTGGATGGGTCACAGGCAAATGACTCCCACGATTTTCTCAGACACCGCTGAAGCACCATGTTCATGGAACCACGATCCCTGAAACCACGGACAAAGAGACACTCGTGCGGGCTGCAGAACGTTCGTGTTCTTTGTATTTCGCTCTGACTGCCATGGTCTGATAAGACTCTTGGTTCTGTTGAAAACAAGCGCAAAGGCTTTCCGCAAACACAGAAAACAAATTGCACGTCTGTCATTGTTCCGATCCAAACTCCAAACGAAATCCCATCGATTGCAAATGCCTGCGGACAGGAACAGACGGAATATGGAGTCAGTCCAAAAGCACAAGCCAACAATTGTCCTTTCATGCAGGAAGCGAAACTTTACCTGCATGTTTCAATTTCTCTCGAGACAAAATCGTCTCAATTTGGACAAATGTAATTGAGTGGAAATGCCCTTTTTGCTGTTCCATGTGGAAGAATGTTTTTGGAAACGACGATGAATTGTGAGAAATCTTGACTCTCATGATGTCTGTCCAAATATTTGCCGCTCGGAGGTCGCGGATGCGGATCCGCGACTTGGCCAGGGAAACCCCAACCCTAGGCGATAGCGACTAAAACCTTCACCTGTAGCACAGAAACAAATTAATAAAGGGGTGCGACAGAGTAATTTGGTCGAGAGATGAAAGAGAGGGCCCAGGGTAGGAGCCATGTGAGGGTCTGGGCTCCTGGGCTCTGGACGCAAGTCAGAAAACACGTGCAAGCTTATGTTGAACCATTGCAAGATTTTTGCTCTTGAAGGAACACAAGCAGCAAAATCACTGAGACAGCTCAAAATGTGTGGGGAGTTCAAACTCCTGTTTGAGTCCTGAGCCTTACTCTTCCCACTTCCTTCAAACAAGTCGATTCAAATTTCCTAAAATGTTTTGGTGCAAGTTTGCTTTTGCCTGCATCAATTTTGCACACCCGATATAAGATGGAGATACCAGTTCCACAGTTTTTGCTAAACACAGTGTTCTCTGTTCCAAGTGCAGCCAACAACGGTGGCCACTGATGTGTGCACACCATCATGCATGTCAATATTTCTTTACGTGGAAGCAGGTTCTATTTTCAGGAACCAGCACAACCTGACAGACATGGACGATCTAACAGACTGCCAAATCTGCTTCGAGTCCTACAACGTGAAGGAAAGAACTCCAAGACTACTGCCCTGCTCACACACGGCAAGTAAATCGTTTCGTATTTTGCATAAAGTGAAAATATTTGACAACCGTGTGTCGTGCAATGGAGGGTGAGAATCCGCACCTCAGCAATGGCCTCTGCACGAACAAGTGGAACAAAGCCAAAAAATTAGGAATTATCAATGTTTTTGGTGGCAGGAGAAAAATGTCGTTCTTCAAGGTCGTTGCCACCTCGCAAACAACAGGAAAATGAAACTTGCCATCTACTTTCTATTTTTAGGTGTGTGAGCCGTGCCTGAGGGCATTGATTCAAAATGCAGTCGGCTCGAAGAAAGTTGTGTGTCCTGAATGCAGACACCCTCATCCGATTTCCAAAGATGGAGTCAGAACCTTCCCGCAGAACAGATACATCATCAGGTAGAGTCTACGCAAGAAGAAGAAGGCAGAACATAAACCACAGCAATTTTCCTCACCGTCACGCAACAGAAACAGGGTTTAAACCGTTCATTGTCCATAATTACAGGTACATTGAAAAGGAGAATGACAAGAGCCTCAGCCTGCGCGCCGATGGGAAGGAAGCTCTGAAGCAGCGCTCCCCACAGGGAGGAGAAATCCCGGACGGCTCCACCTGCAAAGCGCATCAACAGCCGTACCTGTTCTTCTGCAACGAAACGCGCTGCCGCCTTTTCCTCTGCAACACTTGCACAGAACAGCACAGCGGGCACGTCGTCACCGATCTGATAGAGGAAGCAGACAGGTGCAAGACCAACCTTCTGGAGATGGTCAACAACTCAGAGAAGATGGCGCGAATGTTGGAGCACGAGAAGGAGAAGGTTTACCTGGTTGAAGAGGAACTCAAGGTTCACGCAAGAGAGTCTCTGTTCCAATTGGATCAAAGGAAGGATCGCCTGGTGGACCTGATCGTTTCTGTGATTGACACAATGAAACACGAGACCATTCAGCAAAAAAGTTCAGAATTGCTGAAGATACACGATGTCGTCAAAACACTTGATGGTGGGGCTTCCAAATTCCGTGATGTGGCCAAGGAATCTGCGAATTCCTCTGAAGACAGCTCTTTCATGGATTTAATCAAGAACCACAACACCATTCATGGTCAATACAAGGATCTTATGCAAGTTGTTTCGACCATCTTCAGCGAGCCAATGAGGTTCAATCATCTGGATTTCAGGGCTGTTGACAGTCACTCTGAAGACAGATACTGCCATCGCCTTGTCGGCGTCTTGGAACCTCGTCACATTCCCTTGGATTTCCTCAAGAGCAGTGCCGTGGTGTCCAAACTCCTGGATATGCTGGAGGACTCAAAATGCAACACGGACCTGTCTTCCGCGAGGGAAGAAGTGCCGATCGTGACGGCGACGAGTTCTCTGATGCGTTCCGACAGCGTCACGGGAGCTGGGTACGAGATACACCCGGAGGTCGACTCCCCATCCAGCCCCAGCCGCAGACGTGAATCCCACGACCACCACCAGTCCCGCGATGAATGTTTGAACACCTTCAACACATATCTCGAACCGCTCCAGGCCTTCCAGTGCTTGAGTGAAGACGGGACCATTATTGTCAGCGGTTGCAGCGCTGGTATCTGGTGGCTAAAGCAATTCAAAGATGATGGTGGCTTCTTGTGGCACAAACAAGTTTCTTCTCAGCCAACAGGCTTGGCTTCTTTCAAGATCCCCCATGAACCATTGGACGGAACGCTGAAGGCCTATTTGGCTGTTGCGTACAAACAAGAGAATAAAATAGACTTTCACAGCATGGACCTGAAAGAAGAGGTTGCGTTCACGTATGACATCCCTGGGCAAGACCCTGGTTGCCTCGTTTTCAGCAAACCGCTGAAGAAGCTCCTGTACGTTGATGAAGGAACGTACCCCAGCGCCCTGAGGGAAGTGGAAATCCCAGAAGCGGCCCTGTTCAGAAGAAGCATGCACCTCATCATCACCAAGTCCCGGAACATCAGCGGTCTGTGTCTGATGAACAAGGCTCATAACGAGCGAGAGCGCGAGGCGAACGACGGGGAAGGGGACCTGCTGGTCATTCTGAGCGATGGGGAGAAGCTGTGCGCATACTCCTACCAGGACGGCTGCCCCGTGTGGCAGCTCGCAGGAGACATCTCCAGCTCCAGCGGTGCCGGCGTCGTCTACAACATCAACCCTCTGGGAATCTGTGTCGTCAGACATTCAACAAAGTCACTCATTTACGTTGCTGACTGCAACAACAAAAGTATTTTGAAGGTGGACAAGAAGGGGAAGGTTGTGAAAATGTGGCTGACACGCGGAACAAGCCTCGGCGGACCGCGCCAACTGACGTACGACACGATCAGGTCTCAACTGTTCGTGCTTCATGTTAGAGCCGACGGCAGACTGCACGTCAATGTTTACTGAGGTTGTACCAGGCCAAATACGCGAAACTATGCTTGAAACGACGAGTTGAGTTACTTTGGCTGCGTTGCAAACTTTCTTTTTGGAGAGCTTTCCCCGTCACGATTCAGACGACCTGTTGTGTGCACTCATGGCGCCGTAACGATCCCGTTGCCATGCACGTTGCTCAACTTGTGCATGGGAAACACAGCAAACACAACTTTTGATTCATCTGCAGATGAAAGCCATGGTGACAGCACGCAATGCACACAGACTTTCACTCACTTTTCGTTGGTCGCTTTTGTGAACAAGAACTGTGAACAAGCTGATGGACGTGTGAACAGAATAAACGACTGAAGCTTGGCAAAAGCCGAAGACACTTCTGTTCTGTGACTTCCTTGCTTGTGGTCCGGACATGAAACATTTTCCTGTTGCACACGAATCATACATGCCGAATCCCTTCCAGAAATGGTTGAGAACCACCCAAAAAAGTCGCATAAATTGTCACCCGAACGTGTTTTCTCTGCGTGGTGACAGGCGCGTGTCAGAGATTCACAGTCAACAGTCTCCGTGATCGCATTTCAGTTTCGAGACCGAATCAATCGGATGCCTCTGTGCATGTCAAGCAAAAGGAACCGTGTTCAGGTCGAAGAAAAAGTCCTTCTTTTTGCGTGTTGACTGTTTATTCACACCCTAAAACCGTTGTATATACAAGCGCACAGCCGATCGAAGTAAAACACGAAACGAGTTGACAACAAACAACACATGAACACAGAAGCATTCGAGAAGAATGGAACAAATTCGCACGATTTTCATGAAGGGTTGGCGTGTTTGGCATGTTTGTCGTGCTTGTGCTTCGACTTGGACGACACAACGAGCCCATCCAGCTGCTTCTTCTCGCCGGAATCTGCCAGCCACTCCTGCAGGAGAACGAGGAAGTTTGACTTCATTTCCGAAGAGCTCGTGGTTGAAAGGCACTGCGCGAGAGCTTTGAATGACTGGCTTACATTTGAATGGAAACTCTTCAGCCAAAACAAAACGACAGCTGACTTACGAGTATCAAAGAATATCCATTCAGACATTTCGATCGTCTAACAGTCCCAAACTTTTGCAGGAAAATTGTTCGAGAACACGCAAACCGACTCGAATGTTTCATAATTTTGTCTGATCCACGTTCGGCAGACCATTGTGTCGCAACGCGGCGGTCTCATTCAGTTTCCAGGAAAAGACGATCTGACCTGGAAGAATGACTCGACGAGGCCCTGGAACTGCTTCCTCTGCGGGCGCGAGAGACCTGCCTCTTTGACCATGTGTTGCCACGACTCTATCTGGTGATCTCGGGATTCCAATGCTTTCCGGTACTTGGGCGGTAAAGGCACGGGATTCGACTGCGTGGTACACAAAAAGAAATTGGTTTACAAATGCACAAACCAGAAAATGCTCTGCGCCTTGCGAAGTTTTTTGCTGGACATTGCAGTCTGAGACTCGTCCCAACAGCTCAGACCAAGACACCCGAAAGTACAAGACTGCACAACAACGTCGACACACCTTGGTGGTTCCAGGGATGTCAAACGGAATGGCGAAAGTGTAGAACTCGTTGGGTGGCATCAACACCCAGACTGGGGAATCTTCCTGATGATCTGCTCCTGCAATTTAGTTCGAAAACATAGACTTGACACCAAGGAAAATTACCATTTCAATAAGTTTAGCTGAGTGGAGCAACAATGATGCCCACTCACCCACACACTGCGGGCGATCCCACAGATTGCGATCCACTGCCACGGACAACCCGACCTGACTCATGTGTTCCCCCAGGTTTCCGTAAAAGGTGTGGTAAGGAGCGAAGCCGATGGAATCGTTACCACCGAGGATCAGAGGTGGCGTCGGTGTGCAGAGATGTAGCATGCAAACACTAGACCCGCTGAAACAAACAGAAGCTGAGTGGTTTGGAACAATGTTCTTTCTGTTCATACCTGCAGTCTCACAGATGCACGTGCTCAAAAGCACGTGTGTTTGTCTCGTGCGCGTGCGCGCGCACACACACACACACACACTTACACACACACACACACCTTCGTGTACCGAGAGACACAATGAGTTTGCACACCTGATTGCAAAATGTCTGCATACAGCTATGACAACGACCCGTTCACAGTTGTTCACTTGAATACACGTTTCCACTGGCCCCAGAACCACGGTCGTGTCTCGACACTTCTCAATGCTCACAGATCTGTGGGAGAGAAAAGTAAGAATGACAGGGAAACTTTGGACATGACCGCCTTCCCGATCGCCGCCAAGAACTTGAGGTGCAAATGTCAATCAATGAAAAGAATTCAACGAATCATCAATGTTCGAAAATCTTGTCAAGAACACTGATCAACAGGAGTCTGTGTTCGTAAAAATTCAACAGTTGATGCTCCAACACCGTGCGCGGTCACTTGCCTCAGTGGGGACAACAAATACAGGAAGGAGTGGTGACAACGATGGATCTTTACGCTCGAATCCTCCAACGTTCCGGAGCTCTGAAAAAAAGAGAAAAGCAAATCATACGAGATTCAACAGATCATTGGCAGCGTTGCAGCTGAAGGCAGACAAGATCCACTCACCCGAGCTATGGTTTGTCTGCAGACGTGGGACATAATGATGATTTTATTCCTGCGAAACAGATTTTAAATTGGTTTTGGGGAGAAATTGTGCCAAAGAACCAACATCATCATTCTTCACAAATGAGCTGCTTCTTTACCCTTTGGTTTGTTCCTTTGGAACCAAATGTGCGTTTGTAGCAATTCGCCCAAGCTTATTGTCAAACTTTGCATCCCTTTCTTCTCCTGCAAAGTGTACCAGGCAAACAAGCATTCACTGAAGTGTCGGCTCGTTCTTGGAACAGCGATTGTAGCCATTCTTCATGAAGCAAGAATCAGTGGGGTTTCACTTCATGAGTGCACGCACCTGCGAGAGGCCACGACAGTCGTTTCCCATTTGCAATACAGGCTGAGATTCCGAATGGGTTTTGAGTGATGTGCGACCGGAGCCAAGACTGTAAACTTCGGAATGAGAAACTGTGCGAGATCTGCAATAAAGGAAAGTTATCGTGTTCAGTACACCCACAGAAAGATCCACATATTATCTGATGATCAGCCAAACAGCGCATATTTTGCAATAAAGACTCGATGCGGGTTCGACGAACGCTCAAAGCAAGCATACAGACGGCCTCTCTTTGATGCATGGTTGGAAAGGTACCAAGTCAAAGGAAGGACAGCGGGCTGGGTGGCAGGATTTTTTCCAGGGATTGCAATCTTGCATGGAAATTCCTGTTTGTGAATATGTACATCAAAGAACCAGATCGCTGTACAAGGAACACAAGATGTTCTCATAGCGATTCAACTGGAGATCCCAGGAGGAAGCTTACCGAAATTTTTAACTTGGTCCCGGTATTTTCAATGCGCACCTGGTTTCAGTCAAAATCACAATGTTGTGTCCAAGGCGTACAGTGTCTCTCTCAATTTCAAAGTCTAAATAACCAGCACAGATGTCAAACGTCTTTTATGACGTACGTTTGCTTACCTTGGAGTACCCAGACTGTTGATGGAGCGGCTGCATCGAAGCTATCTTGTGAAGGGAAAGAACTGACCTGCAAATAGCATTGAGTGGAATTGGTCAATGGTAAACACTGAAGCTCCTGAACAAATCATGCCGCGTCCTTTTCTGGGTTTGTTTTTGACCTGCGTTGTTCTTCACGAAACCAATTGAGACAAGGCAGCTGTCGAACCAAATTGTTTTCAATCCAAAGTGAAAAAGGGAAGCACTTTGCTTTCACCTGTTTTTGTCAATGGAACCAGCAAATATGAACCCCAAAGCCTCTATGGCTTCAACTGACAAGCTGAGATCGCCAGCTCCCTTCCCGCCACTGTAGGAATCTGGAAGGCAAAGTTCAAGGAGATGATTGCAGGGTTGTTTCTCAGGTGGCACGACAAAAATTCACACCAATAAAGAAATAAGACACTCACCAGGCTCAACCAACAATTCCAGCAACTCACTCAATTTGTCCAAAACAAATATCATGTGGGAATGTTCGTCCAGACTCTGGTGAAACAAAAGTCAATGATAAATGTTATCATGAGTTGTCATCTGAAACCAGAAAACCCAACAGCGTTGTACGTGGACAGTTAGTTACCTTCGCAGCCGTCGGAGTCGATCGCCCGCTTTCCAAGTCAGGAGACCTCGCTCTCATAGGCCATCTGGTTGTGCGTCAAGGGACCCGACTTCTCACACAAGCGAATCATTTGCAATTGTGTTGCTTGACTGCACAGAACTTCCGAAATGTTGGGTGGCTCAAAAAGGATACTCTTCTGTTGGCGAAACTAGTGATGATTTCAGGTTGATTTTGTGCAAGTGTTGGATGAACAGGAACAACACAAACTCCAGAGTGGGCACTGTTCGGGAATTTTTCAACAGTTCTGCAAAGCAAAGAGCGAGAATGAGTCACAACAAGAATGCTACGCATAAAAAGCGTGTGGTCACTCAAACGTTCGTTGTTCATAAATGGTCAGTGAACATCACTG
>JAAUXT010077558.1_pt1 | contig 20934 bp, 30 predicted proteins | sample 7278171 | NCBI WGS metagenome assembly JAAUXT01 (sample SAMN14350112, study PRJNA611818) | marine sediment metagenome | isolation source: surface marine sediment (1.8m) | place: French Polynesia: Moorea | collected 2018-08 | reverse complement strand
GAGATCAATTGTTCTGTGCAATTTTAAAACAAAATCTTCCCAAAACAAGTAACATAACAATTCAAAAATAAATTGTAACTTTTCAATTTATATGCAAAAATAGAAACATTAGTTTATAGATTCATTTTAAAAACTTTTGATTTTTGCCAAAAGTTTTTTCTGACAAAAAATTACTTTTTTTTACTTCACTTATTTTAGAAAAAGGGTATATAAAGTTTACAAAAAAAAAAAAATGCCAAAAAAAAAAATACCGGGAAAAAAGTTTAAAAACCAGGAAAAATCAAGGAAAAATAATGGAAATTTGTTGGTCAGCCGCAGTGGGAACCCTGTCTCAGTCCCACTGGTGCTCCTGAGCCTTTTGTCCAAATTTTGCGAAGAGGGGGGGGGGGTCCACAACTTCTTCCGACCTGTCGTCATTGCATAACACACACCGATGGAATTCGTATTTTGGCGTGTGTAAAAATGCGCACGAAGAGTACGTAACCACCAGGCAACACTCTTTGTTTTCGAACTTCGAAACCAACAGTGAGCATGATCTGATTCGGCACGGCCATGATTGGCTTGATTTCTGCTTTCGACAGTTTGCTCATTGAAGCAGCGAAACTGTGAACATGCAAGTCGACGCGCAGCCTATCTTTGCAAAACTACGGCTTGCAAGTGATCTTTTGGGTGGCACATCTGACTCAGAACTAATTTTCGATCTCAAACATACCCGTAAATAACGTGAGACGCCTTGATGTTTCAAAGGAACAACGTTGGGGCAGACGACTACGCCCACAACTACCACCATGTCTGCCACAACTACAACTACACTTCCACCGGAACCCCCGACCGGCACGTGGTACGTGAAGGGCGACGTGGTCTGCATTATCGCTCAGCTCGGTGCCAGGTTCAGCTTCAATTACACTGGAAAGGACGGCCAGGTTTGGTTATTTTCCACGTCGTTCAAGCTTTTGCGGCATGAGTGAGTGAGTGTGTGTGTATGTGTGTGTGTACGTGCGTGTGTGTGTGTGTGTGTGCGCGCGCACAGTTTGGTCAAAATGGCAAAACTCGCCAAACAAGGAAAAAATTTGCATTGGACCCCGTTGCGCCTCAATTTCTCTGAATGCCAATCCAAATTGACCAATACCAAGAGTTTGCACTTCAGATAACTCAGGTTCTTATCGAGATAGAGACTTCATTGTGACGACGAGACCCTTTGGTATCGTTGTCAGACGAGTCTTTTTCTCTTGCTGAATTTTTAATTCCTTTTTTCCCTTTCCAGCCACACACCAGTGAACAAGACTTGCCGATGCAGAACCAGACGCACTCGTCGGGCAACTGTGGCAAGTCAATGCAGCCCATCACGATTTCGTGGGGAGCAAGCACAGGAGTCAACTGCTCCGCTGACATGACGCTACGCTTCTACAATCACAGCGGAAAGTTTTTAGTCAACGACATCGATGTCAGCTTCTCGTCCGGTTGCTTCCACGACGCACCCAAAGAAGATCCGGGTAAAAACTGTCACTGTATTTTTTAGGCATCGGTAAATCCGAAACAAATTGGACAGGCTCTTCTAGCGTATGCAGCGTTTTGTGACGCGGCGCGTTCTTTGTGTGATGAAATATGCAAAGCAGCTCCCAAGTTTTGCTCAGAGTTGCTGCCTTCTGATTGCAGTGACGGGAAAGGTGAACAAGACACTGTTCCAGGCAACCATCGGACAGTCGTACATGTGTAACTCGGAACAGGACTTGAACATGACGACCAACATCCACAGCCTGAAGGTCACGATGAGCGACGTGCAGCTGCAGGCGTTCGGCAAAACAAACAGCACGCAGTTCGAAACGGGTGAGCAGTTCAGCGTCACACATACACTCGTACTTCACCACCAACAGGTGTGGCCACAAACTCGCACTGCAATTTTGCAACCGTCGTCAGTCATTCGCCATTCAATCGAAATTTCCTTGCATGTGCGATGTGATTTGCGAATTCCACAAACATACATGTGAGAGTGGCAAAAACGTGGGTAGTCACTGAAACAATTCTTTGGAAAATCGTGTACTTTGAGAAAACAAGAAGTTCTGCGGGAACCCTGATGGTTGCGTTTCCGGTTGGGTGGGGGGGGGCGTCTGGCCCAGTGGGTGTGTGTGGGGGGGGGGGGGGTCAGGCCCAGTGGGTGAGGGAGGTTATATTCCAAAGTGTGGACAGACGCTTCTGGTTTTGAAGCCGTTGGCGGCACCCAGATGGCCGGCCACGCGACCATCAATGATTTCAGCCACATGTGTTGTGTAAAAGGCGTGCTTGCTCTTCTTGACTCTCGACTGTTCGTTTTCAGCGCAAGAATGTCCACAGGATGCGGAGACGAGCAACATTGTGCCGATCGCGGTGGGCGCGGCGTTGGCGGCGCTTGTTCTCATCGTCCTCATCGCCTACCTGATCAGTCGCAATCGCAGCCAACGAGGGTACGAGTCCGTCTGAACAGCAGCTGCTGCACACGTCCCGGGGAGGGGAGCTTGACGCGGGGGGGGGGGGGGCTGGGTGAGTGGGGATTGCGTGTTTTGTCTCGAAAATGGTGGAAGTAATCGGTCTAAATGCGTACGTATGTTCTCAGAGCGAGAACTTGATATTGCTTGGGTGGGGAGGAACAGGCGATACGTACAGGCTGAACAGGGTTTGACAGCAGTCATTTGAGGGCCTCAAGCTTGGTCGGTTTGTGCGGGGCATCGTGGTGTTGAAATGGCGTGGACGTGCTGGATATTACTCAGATTGTGTGAGCGTGTATGAGGTGAGGCGCCAAATTCTTGCAATGTTCCGGATTGTTGTTCAAAGTGAATTCTCACCATTCTGTTTTGCGAATGAACGTTTTCAAAAGCTGCACATCCCTGAATTCTACCTGTTGTATGGGTCCACTACTTCTCCAGACAGCAGCTGTTGTTTTGGCAACATGCCTGCAACCCGGGACAAATTTTTGGGAAGCTGTTGCGTTGCATTTCGAGTGAGACCTGTGCAGAGGTTTGTGATTTCGCGACAGCAATGTTTTGGATGTGATTCCTACCTCCAGTTGGCTGTTCAGCGCGTGTTGTGTCTCGGGTGAAACCTGTCCACAGGGGAGGCAGCAGGCATTTGCACTTGCTCCAACATTTCAGGGTGCACAATACAACACCTGTTTCTGACGTGTTGCAATGCACCTGCCGTTGCGTTCTTGCTGAAACACTTCCACATGCAAAGCTCAAGCGAATTGGTAGTCTTTGGCACAATAACTCTTGAAAAGAAGTCTCACCAGAAATTCTACAAAACACACGACACTCCTAAAAACGGTAATTTCCCGGTTGTGCAACAAAACCCTGTGGACGAACTTGAGGCCTCCACGAGTCCGCACCATCTTACTGCGTACCGCAAAGTTTCAGTGGTATACGCATCGAAAGGGCGCTCGCGAAAAGTTGCTCAGCAGAATCTCGGTTTTGCGTGATCGAGGTCAGGTGAACAAAAAAAAAAACCTTTTGATGGGTCGAGCACGAGATTTGGTTCAAAGCTGGCCCATCGAACCTTCGTGATTTGAACCTGCAGTTTCCTTGTTCAGTGAGAAAATTTGAGCACACTAAGGGTCAGGTTGTGTCGGGTTCGTGGATCTATAGTTTGAAACATCAGGTACTTGGTTCACCTCGCAGAGATCACAACAAGTATTCATTCCATATTGACGTGATTGGTGACATAGAAGGCTTGCATGGGGTTCAGTGCAGTGTTCGCGCGATTCTGGGGGTGAAGGTGAAATTTGTCAGTTGGCAGATAATCACGCACGTTTTCGAAATATTGTGATTCTGTGTTGTGATAACAACGTTCCGTTGTAAGTTGATCAATGGCTTCTAAATATTTTAACAAGAAAACTGCGATCTCTTTGTCAACGCTTTGTGGTGTCGTGTGCTTGGTAAAGCGCATATAGTTTTGAAGTTCTCTCGAGTTCAGCTCGCAAGTTTCTCTGCTCAGTGTAATCTTGCTTTCGTTTGGTGTATCATGTTCTTAAAAATATGGAAGAGAGCGATAGTGTCATTTGTCAATCCAGTAACGAGACGAGGAATGATTGAAACGGGCAGTATTGATTCTTTGATGACATGTCACAATATCAATGCCCTTGCGCTGTGTATGACTGCGCACGTGTTTGTCGATTTTTGACTCAAATTGAAGTCGGTTTGGAGTGAAACGAAGCCAGAACCTGGCCTTTCGCTTCCGGATTGCAAAATTGCAGTTAAAAAAGAAAGGACCAGAAAAAAGCGCGTCCTTTCGTCGCTCGAGCTGCACCTGGTAATCAGGTTCTGCTGTCGCCACAGCCGGACCTCGTAGATTCCGTTGGAGGACGACACACTACGTGCTTCAGAAAAATGCGCTCCGTGTGATTGTGAATATTGTCAACATCCACATCTCACGTGGATCTTGTGGATTTCTGAATGGCCACTGAACAATCCCAAAGCGACTTGTAAACGACTATAAGAAGCAAAGCTCGTGAAGCGTGCGTGTGTGCTTGAGATTACTGACCCAGCAAGTTGTGAACCAACTGCTACTCTTCTGTATCCAAAAGCGGAACAACTACAAACGCAAATATTGTTGGCAGTTTTGCAGAGGAAGGAATTCTGTGCCTCATTCCTGAGCGTGTGAGGATCTGTACAGTCAAAACCTTTTGTAACATTGCCAGCTTTGTACACAGTGTATTTATAGGCAAAGCTTTGCACACGTTTCTAGAGTTGCCGTCACCATGTCAGTTGTCACATGTTGTCATCTTGCTGCCTTCGTTGACGAGAATTTCGGCTGATTTCTTTTTCGTTGAAAGTTGTTTGTTCTGACGGGGGAAACGTGCAGGTTTGTAATGCATTGTACAAATTTCAGAAAAGTAATTTTGCAATAAAAATCTTCTCTGACCAACTGTCTGCTGTTGAGTCTTGTGCGGCGAGGACAGAACAAGAAATGTTTGTGCGAACATTTATTCGTTCTGGACATGAACGCAAATCTGACAGACACTTCAGTGTTTCGTGTTTGCGGCACTTTCCTTCGGAATCACTCGGGCTCCGTGTTTTCTCCGCAAGGCCGTCTTGTCTCACCCGGAGGAGGAGAGACTGAGTATTCATGTTGTCCAAAAAACCGTTTTTTCATTTTGTTTCAAAAATATATGTCCACTCGTTTCGCAGCTGTGGAGACAACACTATCTTCAAATGTTTGGTTCGGGAAACTGGAAAACGATGACTAGACAAAGCAAATTGGAACAACAAAGGCAACATTTCAAAGGCAACACACACAATCGTTTTGAAAGAGGCTCCTACACTTGACACATCATTTGATGCAACTTTTCTGGACAGTGTCACTGCTCTGAGGAGGGGTTCCCTGCCCAGCCCCCTGTTGAACTGTCACCTTTGAAAAAGGAGGCAGCACCGTGACCCTTCGCAGAAACGCAGAAACACGCGGTTTCTTTTGTGTGTTGCGAGTCAAAGTTCGTACATTTCCCACGGCTGATACAAGTGTTGCGCGACCAAAGCAAAGGAAACGAATGACAATTTGATCCTTTCAGCACAACGAATCCAGGGCCTGGACGAGTCACTGAAGACACCGCAACAGCCCGTGTTTTGTGCGAGACCCCAAAAGCTAGAGATGTCAAATCGTGCACAAAAATCTGGTCAACGTGAGAAATGATTCGCATTTCACTGGATTTTGCGGACATCCATCCATTGACCGCCGCAAAAGGGTCATGTGGCCAGTTAGCATGGGCATAGGGATTGCCGATGGCATGTCAAAACAAACGTAAACAACCTGTGTTGGTTGATGTGCAGCCCGAATTTGGGGAGTGCACGTGCTTATCAAACCTCCCTTTTCCACTTGTTCGGCGAGTTACACGCGGCTTTGTTCAAACCATGTGAAATGGATTTTGTATTGCACACAACTCATTCACAAGAACAGGAGTCTACCGAAAGAGTCTACCAAAAATAACTGAGAACTTCCTTTTGACACAACACTGGGACGAATGTACAAACTCAGTAGAATGATTCGAAGTGAGAAAATAGCACCTGATTCTTGCACCGATCACAATGAGTTTGCATGGATGTAGTAAGAGAGAGGACTTTAGAACGTTGCATCACTCAAATCAACTGCATGACGGAGTTGCGTATGTCGACAAGTACGTATGACGAACACACCTCTGTTCGGTTTGCCTCCTCAGCGTTGGATTATTTTCTGACGTGTCACCACGAGTCCACTTCAGTTGAACAACGGAGCCCGTCCGACGAGCATCATCTCCAGGACGCGATCGAATCACTCGTTGTGGTCAACGCAAACAGAAAGGATCCCTGTCGTACTCGTCTGAATTCTATCATGACAGTACGAGAGTCCAGTACAGCCAGTCACCTGAAGTTCGCTCTCCCTCCTGTTCTGAACAGTTCGCAAAGAAATTTGCATCAGTCCTCTGGCGATGGATGTGTGACTTGAACTGCTATCCTACCCTGATCCTGGTTTGAACTTGTTGATGAAGACCTTGAGGGAACCGGTGAAGTCGGCCGACACGAGCACTTCGCCGCGCACGTCGGCAGGCGGTGATTCTTTCACATCGGAGTCGACGAACTCGAACTGTGGCTTGATGATCAGCCCCGGGTTGGGTGCGAAGATCGCCACGGTGACCACCGCGTTGTGCGCTGCGGGAAAATACTACGAAGTCACAATTTGATTCTTGAACATGGGACACGGAAGGCAAGCAGGGTGCTGGGAGACGAGGCATGAAAGCACACAAGCAGAATCAATGACCAGTCGGTCACCTTTGATGCCCTCCCAGAAGACATTTCTGTCTCGTCGGGCGGACGTGAAGCGGTAGAAATCGTGCTGCGTGCGCCAGATGTAGACGAAGTGATCTTCCGACCCGCAGATGATGTACTTCCCGTTGTGGCTGCAAAGCAAGTCCAGCATTCACTCACGAATACACACCCCTCCCGAAGTACATCAGCCATTCAAACCTCTGCCATCCCAATTGTACGACCAGAAGACGAAGCCCAGTCTGTGCCAATACCTGAAGCTGGCTTTGATCTGAGAGGAGTTGTTGGCGCAGCCCCTGTATTTGCAGGTGAGCGTCAAGTCGCGAAGGTCGTACAGCCGGATGCGCGAATCATTGGACGTCACCAATATCTGAAGTGAAGAAAAATTCAATTTCCCGCATGTCCAAAAGCAGTGAGGTCGCCCAGCCCCAGTGTCGAATGATGGTCACCTGAACCAAGTGTCACGCACCTTGTCCTCGCCGGGGAGACACTCGATGCCGGTGATCTTCCTGCCGCGCGCGTTGCGCCCGCGCGTCGACCGCACGTGTATCTGCGTGAAGTACTTCAGTTGCTGCGGAAGACAAGGTGAAACCCAAGTTGTGTGTTTCGTTCATAGATTTGAGCACAGAGAGTTACATTCACAAACACAACACGAATTCAAAACTTGTTTCAAACTTGTTTGACTGTTCTGGGCAGAACAACTGTAATTGTCTCACCTCAGTGCTGTAGAAGATGCATCTTCCGTCGTACGTGCCGCACACGGCGAACTTGCCTCCCAGGCAGAAGCTGGCGGCAGTGATGAGTTTGCTGGTTCCCAGCACCTCATTCCACAGAGCCACCTGCAAGGAAAGGTGATTCCGCTATGCAAGCTCAAACTCGCAACAAGACTTGCGATGACCAAAACCTGATAACACGTGAAAGCGGACGCAAAGGGTGAGGACAATCAAGACTTGAAATGTTCAACCATCGCTGCAAGCGTATTGTCCACTGAGCGACAAAACATCAAAGTAATTGCAAGAGACGCGTGACGTGGGGCAAAGCTTTGGTTCTCCTGGTGCTATTGATGTGGTGCTCATGTTTGAACAAATATCTGCAGTGTTCAAAGAATGATTTCCCCAAAAGGGTTCATGGGAGCAGCCACCTTTTTGTCTGGAATGCTCCAAAGTCGTAATTTTCCGTCCAAAGACCCACTGAGGAAGTACCGGTCGTCCTGAAACAAAGAAATATAATATCACACAATGTCCACAGAAACACCGCAACCAGTAACATTGGGTTCTTGCGCCGTCGTACTGGTGGTATCACACTGCATCGTCCACAAACTCTTGGACGAGCAATTTCTCTCGGGTGAACAGGAACCCCATCACGTGTGGACAAGAAATTGGCCTGGGAAGGATTGGATTGTACTCTGCAAGAATTCCCGCTCACTCCGCTTCTGTTCGCCCAGAGTTTCGTCCTGAGGTAAATTCGAAGTTCTCAGCGTTTGCACTCCGAAAACCCATACTGAGGTTGCAGTGCTACTGGGTGAATTCATCATCACAACCACGAAGGGCAGGAGCCTCTGATGGCTGCAAATGACCCTCGTGAATGACCACACACTAACCCTGGGGTGGAAAGCGATGGCTGTGACGAAATCGATGTGCTGGAAGCAACACAGACACTCCTTCCGCGACACGTGCCACAGACGAACCGTTTTGTCCATACTCGACGACAGGATGAAGTAATTCTGCCGACAACAATTTTAACATAAGTTACACTGTGTTGACAAGACTACGAGAGCAGAACCCCTCCCCCTCCAACTTTTCCAGCGCTGCATTGTTGCTGTACACCCTGTGTGTGGTAAAGACAGAGGTCCACCCGAAATTTTGGCCCAAACCTCACCTTAGACCACGAGAGGTCGAGGAGGTCAGCGGTGTGGCCGCGGTACACACAAAACGGTTTGCGCATGAACGGCGCGTGCTCGTCGTCCTCGTCCTCCCCCACAGCCTGCAAACACAGCAACACAAACACGGTCGGTCTCTCGGCCCATCGGAAACATGTAGTGGAAAACACGTTGACTGAAGGCGAGGCTTGGCAGGACCAAATGGAATTTTCCCTCTGTCAGCTCAACATTTTTGTGAAGATTCTCGTCTGACTAAACCCACAAATGAAATGAAAGATAACCTCGCGAGCACATCTACGAAAACAAAAGCAAAATGTGGCACCCCTTCAACTCTTGCCACCCAGAAACTGGACGGCACCTGGATTACTGAAGAATAAAAGATATATTTCGGCGCAGACATGCACCGTGACAAAATGTCATCTTGGATTTGCAGAGCACAAACGATGTAGACTCAACAGAAAGCAAACATTTTCCTCATTGGGCGTGCCAAAAATTCATCTGCTGTTGGCGGCTACATTCCAACACAAGAGAAAAGAGCTCCGAACACAGGCGCATTGTAAGCTTGGTGGTTGGTCCGACTTCATCTTGAGGGGGCCACGCCGCGTTGCCACACTCCCATGGCAGCCACAGCAAAATGAACGCCGTGTCTCGCCAAAACACGTGTTGGATACTTGTGGGAGACACTATCACCACGTAAACACAAGTTCAAGTTCCCTCCGTGGTAGATAAACCCGCAATACTTGGAAATGGGTGTAAAATGTTCACACGAATCGTGTGTGGTTTTGTGCTCCGACCTGAGACCAAAAACATCAAACCCACTCTGCGAAAATACGTCAAGCATACCTCTTCACTGACACTGTCCTGTCGTGAGGAAACGGAACATTGAACAATTCGACCAACTTCATTCCAAAAAAGCACAATCGTCAAATGAACAGTCGGCTCTTGCAAATTCAACTGTAGACGCCAACTCTCACGGATACAAAAAGACAAACTGTCTGTGTCAAAGCGCGGCAATTTCGTTGGACTTGCTCACGACCATGCGGTGGAGAGAGGAAGGCGCGTTACCTCGGATTGGGCGGACGTTTCTGAAGCTTGGGAGCTCAGGCTGTCCTGGGACGGAGTCGGCGACACCTTGCTCGCTGCAGGAAAGATTCGCACATGATACACATTTCACGCGACCCTTTCTCGAATATGTGTCACCCTGTGGGACACGGTCAATAACTGTGCCCCCAAGGAAGACAAGAATGAAGAATCACTATTTTTTGGTCATTGCTTACACTCAAGCACTGAACAAAATTCATGAGGAAAACAAGCAAGTTTTCAAGCTCCCAAAACTTGAAATGAAATGGAACTATGTGGCCTGAATGAACCTCTCAATTGAAATACAAACTGAATTACAACAACGACTTACGACTGGCGGACACACAACTCGTCCACGAACAAAACGAATCGTCCTCGTCTGGTGGAAAACAAGGCACCAAGCGTGCTCAGTCAGGTCACGTGACACCGAACAGGATCCTCCGTCCCACAGGCGCAAGTGTTTCGTGTGCACACACGAACGAAGTCAAGCGCATCAGCTCAGAGGCTGAACTTACCTTCACTATATTTCTGTCTCATATCGTCGAAGTAAGCATAGGAATCCTTCAGAACCCAAACTCGCAGCAGGTTGTCTTGTCCACCGGTAGCCTGGTAAAAACAAGTGGAGGGGGAGAGGGTCAAATAGTGGCGGCAAAACAATAAGAAAAGCAATACACAACACAGAACAGCCGAAATCGATCCCAATTCTTGTGTAGACTGTGCAACATGTCCGGCAAGAAAGCCTTTGCGTGATAACGAAGACACACAAATCGCAGCCACGAATATTACTAAAAGGTCAAAAGCACTCACCAGTAACCTTCCACAGTGTGAAAACTTCATTGTCCAGATGGCACCCTGAAATGTGAAATGTGTGACATGTTTGGCGCGTTTTCAACAACGTTTTTCGTGCGAACGCTTTTCAAAGAGTGCAAAGCAAAACCAGTGACTTGCATTTTGTTCGCCTTTCAAATCTTGAACAGGCACAAGCAGATCGAAGTCGTAGGGTCCTTTATGCGCACTTGAGGCTTTCACCTGCAGAAACAGAGAGAGTAGTCATTCGAGATTCACATTCTTCGACTCGCTCGGTCAGACATTGTTTGTTGGTTGTTTTTTGACAGTTTATCCACATTCTAAAGTTCCAAATATTTGATCGTTCGTCGGCATGCAGCTTGACCAGAGTTCGGACGACGTTTCTGTGGAAAGCAACAATCAATTTCATCTCAAACGTGACTTTGATCTCGAGTCGCTCACTTTGATCATGCTACGCTCATCGAACTCCTCGTCGTCTTCGTCCGATTTGTCGTGTCCGTGCAGCATGTCGCCGGCTGCAGTCTTGAGGCGCGTGAAGCCCTTACTCAACAGCTTCTTCATCTTCTGCCTGCAAACACCGATCATCACATTGAAAAACAATTTTCTGAGTGAGCTCAAACGAGTAACCACGAAGATGCTGCTTCGTGGAACCAAGACCAAAGCATCACAAGTAGAAAAAGTCAATTGAAATGGAAATTTTCAAAGCTGAAGCTCACGTTTTTCTTCGTGCTGCAGGTTTGATGGAAATAATCGTTTTCGTTGTTTTTGACGATTCGTCTTTGCTCTCGTCGTCGCTGCCTCTATGTTTGTGCAAGCTGGAATCACTGTCAAGAAAAACACGTTCCGTTTGAATGAAAAAGCTTGTCCGCTTGTTGTCAACTCCCAACGAATGAATGCGGAGAAGACGACACAGAAAATTCAACCAAGTTTGATTTCGAGCCTCATGCATCGATGAACTGAGATTCTTTCCCCCTTGGCTCAACTCCTCAACGTCGCAAGCAGTCAAGCTCACCGCGATACGAACCCTCAGTTGAGACCTCACTGACTGGGAGTTTTCCGTGTTGTAGATCTTCCCTTGTAGCCTTCACCACAAACGAAAAACCATGAACCTGGTGCTCTCATGCAAACCACGTTGGAACAGTTCCGACCGCAACAAACCACGGAACAAGCAGGTTCTGTTCCACCGTACAGGAAGGGAACTTTTCACCAACTCCGCCAGTGACCTGAACCCCGATGCGTGAACCACACATTCGCACTTTCTAACTGTGCAAACCGTGAGCAAGCACCTTACAAAACAAACTTACCAGGGTAACGTGAAAGTCGGGCTCTGGCAACTAACGCACGTGTGACTGGTGATGTTTAGTACGTGTCTTAACAGTCTAGTTTTGGGGGGCTTCGTCCTGCAAATTACCTTCCTTTCTTGCAATAATCTTCGATTTCAGCCAGGCGTTGAAGTGCTTTTCTAAATAAATTTCGACATATTTTTGAAGAGATTGCGATCAGTGCAACCCTTGTTCGATTCACAACAGAGCATGAAAAACACCGGTCTCAATTCGGAGCGAACTTTGTACAAAAGCAAATGCAACAACATTCTTTGAAAATGGTCTCTCTGGAGAAAGGGTCTGGCTGCAAAGGAAGCAAGTCTCTTACCAAAACAGTCTCGGGTCCATTCTGAACTGTTCCTGTTCATTTCTGACAGTTAAAAGTCAGCCAAGAGCTTCCCGTCCAGGGCAAATTAGCACTGAACATTTTCGGAAACAGGACAAAAAAATAACATTTGTCTGAAACTGCAACCCGCCAACTGAGAAAGTTAGACTGCTGGCTTTTGCCCCCCCCCCTTCCTCCCACCGGAGTATGTTGACCAAGTTGCTGGTCTATTCAGGATTCAGTCCTTCCCCCAGAAATGCACCAAGGAAAGAAACCAGACATAGAGATCTCGAACTTGGCGCAAACCCTGAAGAAGCCTGATGTGTCAATGCTTGAAAACAGCTTTGCCGACACAACGTTTTGGAAAAATAACAGTGTTCTGATCGAGTACCGTATCAAATGTTGTCTTGCAGAGCAAAAACTGACTTCAAGTTGTCAGCACAAAACAGCACACCCTGCGGGCAAGGCCGCGGAGAGAAATGAAAGCGCCCCAACTTACAGCACCGAGGACCAAAACAGAGAGTTGTCGTTTGCGCAGCTCGTACCTCGAGTACTCTTTGGTGCGGCGCATGATGTGGAGGGAGAGCGGGTTGACGCATTGCGGGAGCTTCTCCTCGGCCTGGCTCAGCGGTATCGCCTCACCCGTGTCTAGGTTCAGCACCAACACCTGAAAACACCAGTGGACACCATTCAATTGGTGTCGTTTGCAGGAACATCAGCCAACACGAGAAAACACAAGGCACATTTCTCAAGCGTACTTCCAGCGCGGAGTTGTCAGTATGCCAGTCGAGTCATCATTTGTAGACGCAACATCAAAAGAAAAGACGAAAGAGGTTCGTACTTTTTCCAGAATTTCTTCGTCTGTGAGAAATCTGGAGCCAGAGTTTGAACGGGGCCGCATTGCCGTGGCCGCCGCGGTCCCGTCGCCCCGCTTCTCACGCTTTTCGGCGCTGCTGCTTTGGCCACTCTCCGTCCCCTAAAAACACCAGCAGTGATCAGAAAGAAGGCATTCCTCGCTCAGGCGGCTGCGTGTGAACAGAAAGGAATGGAGGTTTGTACCTGTTGTGCACCGCCACCGTCAGTGCATGAATCCTCCGCTTCCCGCTTTGCCTCTTCCTCGGTCTTCACAGCTTTGGTCGACACGTCCTGCAAATCACACAAGTTCACCAACGCACTGTTGTAAAATTCGATCTGTTCTCCAGTGGCCAGTGCACTCTCGTTCACTTTTTGTGCTGGATTTCACTGTCATCTTTGTTTCATGCGATCACACATTACGCAGGGAAAATATTCAATGTTGTCTTTCGGCACCTCTGTCTCCTTGGCTGTAACCATCCGAGCACCGCTTGTTGCGCTGTGCATGTTGAGTGATTGTTCGATGATGTTCAGCACGGTGCTCGTGGGAGACGGACCCTTTGATGTCTCTGTCGGAAGCCCCCTCACCACCTCCCCGCTCCCACCAGGCTCGGACTTGGCTTTGTCGCTTCTCTGCTGCAAAAAAGTCGGAAAAAACTGTGGTGACCAAACACACGTAGGTTGTGTTCTTACATTGTAACACAACTACTCAAGGTGAGGGCATTGTCCGATGCTGACTGCGGCGCCACTGGTTCCTGCGTTTGTTTTCCCCGTGTCCATGAACGTGGGGAGCACAGGCAGCTTACATGAAGGGTAGTGCTGAACAACGTGGTTTCAGTGCAGGACGTACTTGCGGAGGCTTCAGTGCTTGCGCTGGCAGACCTTGCGGAGGCGGGGGTCGGGGCGGTGCGGTTTTGTTGCGCTTGGTGCGGGGTGGCGCGACAGGTGGCGGGCCTGTTGGCCGCGGTGGCGGCTCCTTCTTTGTGCTTTGCACGATGTCTGGCTCTGGCTTCTCCTGCAAAACATTCAACGGTGTCTTTTTTAGATCTACCTGCAGGGGCAGCTGACAGTTCCTGCGAGACTGCAGGAGGAGCGCTGCGTCCTGGGCGTTGGATGTGAATCTTCGAACGATTCAAACGGAAACACTTCGTGCTCAAAAAGGCATCTTGTGGTTGTGAACAATGTCTGGTGCAGACACAGGTTTGGAAACTCAAGTTTGAACCAGAATCTTGTCAGCTCACCTGGGGAATGATATCATGTGGCTCGAAGTTGGGTTCTTCCGGTGACGACAGCGTCACAACGCTGCTGTTCTCACTGACGCTGGGACTCGCGTCGGCCGGCGCCAGCTCCGCCAGGTCCTTTGACTGAACCTTCAGGATATCGCACTCTGGCAAATCCATGTTGATGTTGATGCTGTCTTGCATGATGTCGCTCACGGCTGCCTCTGGATCCGATTTGCTGCCAAAGAAATGCAACATGATGATTTGAACATCTGATCCACAAGTTTAGCCAAAATTCTTCCCTGTGTATGCTTGAGACGACTGCACAGACGTCTTGCTGGACATCGCTTGCAATTTAGATGTGCCCACCTTTCACTTCTGACTTCTCTCCGCAGCTCAACTTCTGACTGGATGTTTGGTTCTTGGAACGAGAGACTGCTCTTTTGACTAGCCACATGCGACTCCTCTGGATCTTTCTTTCCTGCAAATTTTATTGTGAATTTGTAGTTACTGGTTTCTAATTCTCAACCGATTCCGGTCAACATACAGGCGGTGCGACAATGACAGACTTGTAACCAACCTGACAAATTCAGAGTGGTTTCCTCTTCCACATCTGACATTCGCGGAGGTTTCGGTGGAGGTTTGATGGGAGATCCATCTTCAGCCATTGTTTCCCTGAGCTCTTCCAGCTTCTTCCGTCTCCTCACATTCTGAAGAAGCTTTCGTTCCGCTTCCTGAGAGCAACAAGAAATTAATGTTTAGAAAGCCCGTGCTTTTGCGGTGGGACAAGGCCTGATGCTGGTGAGAAGATTGGTGAAATGTCACCTGGACTGTGGACATGTATGAAGAAAGGAATGCTTGGACTTTCACCGGTGGAATGAAATGGGGAGACACCCCAAATTTTTGACACAGGGTGCTTGCTCATTTTTACTCACATCAGTTGGCACAGGGCACTGGGAGCCTTGATGAGTGCCCAGCCATTTCAGGTGAGAATTGAAATGTGGAGGTACCAGGCAAGAGGACAAAGGAGTCTGACACCAGTCTGACACTGCCTGACCTTGGGACCATCACCCCGTGCCTCCTGATTTTGGGTGTCTGGCCATTTCATCACACCAGAAGTTCAAGACACTTTCAGCATTGCAAAAAGTCTCCTGTCGGAGAATGACAAAGTAAGCCAAGGCAAGCTGTTCATGCTTCTCACTGACTTGAGGCACCAAAAGCAATCGGGAACCGTTCGCGATTCCCACCCAATCGCTCAAAAACAAACCAGGCGTTCGATTTGAGCAGACCAGCGATCTAGATCACCACCGATTGGTGCAAATAAAACACATTTGGCTGATCCGGATCGATAAACAGCAATTGGTCAACGACACAGATTGTCAGACGGATTGCTGCCAATCGGAAACAGCGATCCGGATCAGCAAATCGAACAGCGCCAAAGATCTGTTTTCGTACCGTTTTGTCGACCTCTTGCTGTTTCCGTTTCTCGAGCTCAGCAAGTTTTCTTTCAATCTCTGCATCTTCCGCACGTCTCCTTCAAATAATCACGTCACAGTTTGCAATGAAAGAATCTGCATTTGTGCACAAGAAGGTGCAAAAGGAAATGTAAACCGGAGCTCCAGCTGTTTTTACAGAAATGAAAGACATTCACCTTTCTTCTGCCAATCTCTTGGCCTCGAGGATTTCTTCTTCTTCTTCCAGAATATGCACTGGGACGTCCCTGCATTTTCACAAGGCACGGATGTTCAAACACCCCACACACTTCATGACACACCCCGAAACTTCCAAATGCAAAACACACGAAAGACATTGCAACCTTCCGCCATTTCTGTCCTTACCTCTGAACTTTAATCGGTGTTGCCTCTTCAGCATCATAGAATAACTCCGTCTCACTGTCAGAGGACATGATTATGTCCAAACGGAGCCAGAAATTTACATAAAGAACCTAAATACTGCTGGCATCACAGACTCTATCCGCCATGACAGTTTAGTTTCCGGCAGGTGTCGCGGTCGAGAGAAACGGCTCCATCTGTCGTGAGCGGCAACAACGCCACCTCGAGTCAGCCAGCGTCCGTCATGGCGGCTGATAGAATTGAAGTTGAGGTCCGCTTAAAGAACGGAGTTTTCTACAAGGTTGGTTTGTTGTTTGGTCCGGAATCCTTTGCAGATTAATCTACAGTGTTTTAAGGTTGAAAATCACTGGTTTTTAAGGGCTTTTGAGGACTTAGGCGTGGTCATGGGACGCAAAACAAATGAGAGAATTTTTGGAATCTACGCGTTCGTCATGATCATGATGATCTCACCTTTCGGAAAAGACGTTCCAAATGACTGTGATCTTGAAAGTCGGTCATTGTTGTCAAATAGGAAAGACTTGAACGGTGAACAGCTCCAGTCGAATCACGTGGGAACTGTTTGGTGTCCAAACTTCTCTCTTTATTCGATGCGCAGTGCGTTGTGTTACCGGTTGACATGCTCCATTTCCACACGTTCGAAATGTGTTTCTGACAGGGCCTAGTTCATTTCACACCAGAAAACTCACATTCACGGAAGTGAATCGATCCAGTTTTGATTGGTTTGTTGCCCAAAACATTGGTCGGTAAATCTGTATCCTGTCAAACTTGCAAGAGAAAATGCGCACAGCTCCCACGAAGGAAACTGCACAAGAAAGAGTGGACGCCAGTGAACCCAGCCTTCGTGCAACAGACAATGTTGGATGCGTGATCTCAATCTTTCGGTTCCCTCCCACATATGGAGCAAGACCGCTCGTTTTTCAGCACAGCAGCAATCTTGTTTCTTTGCAGGCTTTCTTGAAGGCGATCGGAGAAGAGGCAGTGACTGTTGGCTTTGAGAATGAGTGAGTAGTATTTTGAGAGACACTTATCCCGAAGGTGTGCTCGCCGATTTGCCCTCAGATTTGCAGAAGCTTTGGCACATGTGTGTGAGCTTTGTCACACATTTCCGTCAAGATATCTGTCCGCCCAGGGTGCTTGCATCGGTCAAAAGGCATATGTGACGACTCGGAGAAAACAGTTTCAATCCCAGTGGCAGAAATTGATTCTGTGCCATCAGTTGGAAAGCTAAGGGGGGGGGGGCAACTAACATGCTCAGAAGGTGAATCTTCGCGGGCCGAGATCCGAGTGCAGCGGCACTGTGGCGTTTTTCGCGTCCCGCCCTCGGTTTCACGAAGGCGTGTGGGGAAGGGGGCTGGGGGTGGTCAACAGGTGTTTTGTTGGACCCCCCACTTCCTGGCATTCCATTGGTGGCAAAGTGGAACTCAGTGTTTCTCAGGCCAACTGTCGTGACAAGACTGCTCCTGTCTCGTTTCTTGAAACACTTTGCCAACTGAAAATTGTCCCCATGAACACAAATGTTCCTGGAAATTTTCTTGGAAATCCTTGAAAAGTTGTGAAACAGCTTCCCGTATTCGTCCGTCCGTTTTCCAAGACACAACTTTTTGCCTTGAAATTGAGCATCAAAAGTCGGGGTGCGTCTTTTCCCTGGGTATGAGTTTTTCAGTCTCAATTACACCTCATCACCCCAAAACACGTTGTTTGCTTGACGCTAGCGATTTCTTGAACACTCGACGGGCAGCATCCCGTTGGTTGGTTGTTGATGATGCCAAATCGTTTTCTCTTCAGATCTGAACCAAGTCGTGATGTACCGTTTGCTGATATACGTTTACCACCAGTGAACAGTGCACAACACAAGTATGAAGAGGGAGAAGATGTTGAGGTAGGAATTCTGTTTCAGTTTGCTGTGTTTGTGTGCCATATTGTTTGTGGATGAATGAATGGAGCAAGGTCTGATCCAGACGATTGCTTCCTCAAGGTGTGACGAGATGCTCAGAAGTCTTGAATCAGAGAACGATGACACAGGAAACGACGCACAAGCATTTATGTGGTGTGTGTGTCGCTCAAGTGTGCGTCCATGCCTTTTGCCAGGACGCTGCCGAGGTGCTGTTCAGATTTCAAGCTCAATGTAAATCTTCCCCGTGCGTTCAAGACGCCTGACAGGTGTCTCTTGTAGTCCCCGAGAACGGACCTCTCAATTGGCACGAGTCGTCGCCGATTGTTCGACGAGGAGGTGGTGATGGCAAATATATGTTCGACAAAATGTGAAACGGTGGAACTTTGCTCTGCACACGCACGTCTTGCGACGCACGCGGATGCAGCGATGGAGCAAGTTCTTTTGATGACTTGGACATCGCTGAAAAAACATTGACCGAATTGATGCCGTAGACTTTTGTGTACAAGACATTCTTTGCTCAAGTATGTGCAGGCAAAGTTCGTGTCAATATGCGACATCATGTGTTTCATACGGCAACGGTTCAACCAAGTCTAAAATTGAGTAAACAGACAAACATGAAAATAGATTCACATCCCAAATTCATGCTTTGGTTCGTTTCACTCTTCAACACATTTGATAGTTGCCCTCTCAAGGGTGGAGTTGTAACTTGTATTTGATATGTCAACAGATTTGGTCAACAAGGGTGTTTGTTTATATTCATTGTGGGAGTCCATTTGTGGTGTGAATGGCTTGTTTATCAGTAAGGGTATTTGGGGGCATTGATGTGAGATTTGGTGGGCACAAGACGCCACATTTTGGAGAATTTTCAGGAAAAAAAAAACCCTCAAAAGTGGTTTGACAAATATTCCCCGTGTGTGTCGCAGAAGACGCACCAAAACATCATTGTGGTTTGATTCGTGAAAGGAACCTTTTGGTTGGCGACGTTGCTTTGCTTGTCCCCCCCCCCCCTGCCTTCACAGTTGGCAAAGTCGGTCCGAGTTCTACAGAGAATGAGTGCCAGTTCTTGTGGTAAGACAGGCTCTCATTCTACCGCAACAGATCCATTTGGATTCAGTCACAATTCATTGGAGCTTTTCAAGCCCATGGTGAACAGAGCTTTTTTGAAAAGGCACTTGCCAATGATTGGATCCGTATGAAAATTGTAGTGTATTGAATTCTTGGATGAGTTACGAGTTTTCCCCTGCAGCCTGTGTGTGCGGCTCATGTAACCAGCACGAGTGTGTATCAAGCATCATTGTGGAGTCTGCCCTTGCCTTGGCTTCTACTTGATCAGGTGAACAATCCGGCGGGTCTGCTTTCAGTGTCGAGGGTTCCATTACCGTTGTACTCGTGTTGATGTGCGGTGTTTCATGCTTCCTTCAGTTGCGTCTGCGTTGAGCGCTTGTCCAATACGGATCAGCAAAATGTATGGAACACCAGATTTTTGGGCAGGGTGCACGCTTTTTGCCCTGAAACCACTGCATTCCCTTGTGGTCGCACTGTTCTTTCCTGGGAGGGAGAGTTTTGCACTTTTCCTGTCCCATGAACTCGCATCAGTGGCAAAGAGAGGACGTACTCGCTTCATGAAAAGTGACCGCCTCTACCCATTTTCGGAGTGTTCTGGATTGTTGCATTGGACTGGTCAGATCGTCGAATCGAAGAAATGGGTATCCGGAGAAAATATAATTGACCCTCCGAAAAAATCCAGGTCTAATATCTTTGCAAAAACATTCAGCTGCATGCAAATTGAGATTTACGTGGATCTTATATTGATTGCCCGTGGGGCAGTGCTTCAAGTGCAGGGGAAACAGAGATGCTGATACAGAAATGTTTGCAGCGAGAAATCCTGTGGATTCAAGACGTCCTTGTCTCAGACAGCAGAACTTACCGTGAGTGTCAAATGAGACACGACGAAATGATGTAGAGAACAAAAGGAGTATTTTGAAGTTCTCATGGAAAATTGAATGTCTCATATCAACCGCGCAGAGCTCTCACATGGGTTTCGTCGCGGATTTTTGTCTGTGAAAGCAACTCGAGTTCGTTTTTGGGGGTGGGGGTGGGGGTAAAGCAGCAAAGTTGAGTTTATTTAATGAAATGAACTCAACTTGACTGCTCCCCCCTACACACACACACACACACACACACACATACACACACACAAAGCAAAGCAAAGCAAAATCCGGCGAAGTTGCTTTGCCGGGGAAATAAACTGAGCGAAAAAAAGGTCTTCAGTTTCACCAAACTGATGATTGTTGTGGGTACCGTACCGTCTCGTGTATAAGACGCACTTTTTTCCCCAAAATCAGACATCAAAAGAAGGGGTGCATCTCATACATGAGTATATTCAGATTTTTCAAGACACAAAGGGAGAAATACTTTTTTTAGTTAAGCGAAAAAAAAACCTTCAGTCTTTGATAAGTTTTGAATAACTTTTGAAGCTGTAAATTAGAAGAGGAGATAGTAGATCCATTTGAGAGCCCAAACTGGGACATGAATAAAAAATAGGCCCATGGGCCTCCCACTGATTGGAACTGATTCTGCTTGCTCATTCTAGTTGCTTTGTTTCATCCAGTATCGAAATGTGTCACCAGGCATAACATACAAAAATATTTGGTGAGGTGGAGAAACTTTTTGTGGGTTGGGTTAGGAATTGGTGGCAAATGATGTGCGATATTTCAAAATTGAGTCACACGTCACAAAACATTCTAAACAAGTGCAAAAAGGTCACATTGAAAATCACATTTTTGTAAAATTTTTAAAATGTGGCTTTTGACCCCAAACCCTGGCTTACATGTGTAATACAAAAATATATTAAAACCATGTACATTATTTGCTACCAATTGCAAATATAACCCACCAATATTTTCTCAACCTCATCAAATATTTTTGCATGTTTTGCTTG
>JAAUXT010051865.1_pt1 | contig 20935 bp, 28 predicted proteins | sample 7278171 | NCBI WGS metagenome assembly JAAUXT01 (sample SAMN14350112, study PRJNA611818) | marine sediment metagenome | isolation source: surface marine sediment (1.8m) | place: French Polynesia: Moorea | collected 2018-08 | reverse complement strand
GTGATTCACACACGCAGCCGGGCACCAGAGGAGCTGCACTGTGGCCCCACTCGTTGTGATTCACACACGCAGCCGGGCACCAGAGGAGCTGCACTGCGGCCCCACTCGTCGTGATTCACACACGCAGCCGGGCACCAGAGGAGCTGCACTCACATTGACGTCTCTGCCCCCGGTCCACACAGGGATGTCGTCGTCAGTCACAGCCAGCATCATCGCTGCGTTCTCCGCCTCTGTGAAATGTGATGCAGGCTTCACATAGATTCGCAAATGCCACAACTGTTTCACCAGACAAAATAGATCTATATGAGGGCTGTCACTTGCGTCTCCGTTCAACCGTGGTCAAAACGTTCCTGGGTCATGGGCATTACTTGACATCGATTGAAGGCCACGAATCTTCAGTTTCGGATGACAGCCGAGATCACACCGAACAGATGGAATTGGTCACTTCAGAATAGAACTCGAACCACGGCCGTGAGACAGACGAGCGCGCCAACACTACGCCACCCGCTCGTGCTCGGAACACGGAACGCCAAGGACCTGCGATGATGGTGACGAGGAAGGAGCCCTCGCTGGCGCAGCGGGTCTTGGCGGCGTCCCAGCTGAGCGTCTCACGGTGCTTCTTGTAGCAGCCGTACCAGAAGCCGCGGTAGCCGCTCTGACACACGATCGGCGGGTTCGGAGTCACGTTGACGATGTTGTCCGAACCTGGACGGAGGAAAAGAATGACCGGATCCTGCAGGGCGTACAGCAGTGGGGCTGCAGGGGTTCGGTCCATTCGCCTGAGCGCCAACACTTTATTTTCAATGCAGCCGTCGTTTGTCTGTTCTCAAACACAACAGGGAAACTTCTCACACAATTGGCACGTACTTTTGTATGTCTGACAGACCCAGCCTCGTCTTGCATCACACGTCACATCGTTCCATTCTCCAAAAGTCTGGGTGTTGGTGGCCCACACCTCCGTGCACAGGTCCTGTTCCCAAGGCAACAGACACAACCAGATCTACGCAAACGTCTGCAGGTGTGCGACTACGAGTACGGCAAACTGACTTTTGTCGCTCACATCTACAAAAGGTATTGCATCGCCAAACCGCTGACTGTCCCTTTCATTTTCGCGAAATTTTGACGTCCGCGATTGTCTTGATGTTGCAAAAAGCACGTCTTCGGAGAAGCACATACGTAGAAACTGTTCGGTTCATTCGCAGCCCAGTTGTTGAACGTCACAGCGCTGTTGTCCACCCATTTGAAGTTCGTGTCAGCGTCCGATTCTTTGTAAAACCCAATCCAAACTCCAAACGTTTGTTCTCGAAGCTGTGAAGTGATGAGAGCTGAAGTGCAGAAAAACAGAGGGGTGGTGAGACGGAGCAACAAATCGGAAACCTGTCATCTGATTGAAGTCCTCCAATGCTGGTTTTCGGGAGGGTTCTAGCAGACCTGGGGGGCAGGCTCCCGAACTCGGTGAGGCGCCTGGTTTTTGCAGCACGCATACACACATGCACGTGAGTTTCAACCTTTGGTTTGGTTTTGTGTCTGAGTTGGAGGTTGCGCTGCCCCCTGATCAGGACCTGTCAATATCAGTCTCTTCCTCGTCCTGTACCAGATAACGCGCAGTGTCCTGGGCGAAACTCTTTTCTTGGTGTTGGCCAGGATATGGCAACCAAGCAGGACAGTGCAGCATCTCTGACCTTGCTCGTCCGAATTGGCCACGCTGGCCAAGTCCGGGAGGAATCCGGGGCCCGCTCTGCAGTGCTGCACCGCCTCCGACCACGTCTTCGAGGTTGCGCCGGAGCTGGCGTGGATCTCAACCTTGAAACATTTGTTTGACTGCGCTGCAAAAGGAAGTTGAAACCACACTGCATCCTCGTTGTTGGTTTCCAAGGCAACCATTTATCGCCAGTAAAATCTCGTGCTGTGTTTGGCAGGTTTTTTTGTGCGAAACGGATGTTATCTTGGGTGAGTACTCACGGACGCCTTTGTAGCCTTCGGGACAGTAGCCGGACACGGACTGGGTGGGCAACACAGTGATAGGGACGTTGTTGCCCGGGACTCTCTTGCACACAAAAGCCTTCTGGTTGTCACAGTGAGAGTTCATCCATAAACCTGAAACACAAGAATTTTCCTGACCGTCAGCCTGCTCGGAACTGTCTCTTGTTCTGTGGTCAATCTCGGGCCATAGGAGTCGAACAGAGAACGGAAGGACACAACACTTGGATCCTTCTCCTTTTACGACAAAACTGATGAGATTTGTCAAGTGTGGATGGTGTGTGCGAACCCTGATCATTCTTCGTCTTCTGGTAGCCGCACAGCCAGCCCAGGTTCCCGTCCGTCTGCGGATACCCCGTCTGCCAGTGGCTGTAGGACATCGCCATGTTGTCCGTCCACCTGCAACGCAGCGCGCATGCAAACCAAACCAATAGCGAGACTTGTCGAGCCTTCAACCTGAACAGGTTTGTTGAGCGTGGCTGACTGTCTATTGTTCCTGCGTTTCAACTCACACCCAGAAGTTGTCTCTGTTGTCCAGATCGTTGAGCCCAAGCCACATGTCACCGTCGTATGCTTTTTCATTCGTCTAAAAAGGTATTGATTTTGTCAGTCTGATAATCTCCAAACTTTCTGTTTTCATTTTGGTTTTTGGCCGTAATTTTTTCACCAAACGCAATGTCGCAGTTGGTCGCTTCTCCATTGTCTCACAGAACTTACTTGTGTGTAGACAAAATCCTTGTCACTGGCGTCCAGAATGCTCGCGAGGTTTCCGCCCGCGCTGTTGCAGAAGGACTGCGCGTCGTGCCAGCGCCGCGGAGACTCCGCCCCCTCCGACGAGAACCAGTACTCGTACCCAGCGTGCTGCACCCAGTCTTGAGCGCACGCCACACCTGCAAAACCCAGTCGAAGGGCTGTCGTACGAAAAGGAAAACGACTCTGAATACTCTCGTCAGCAGACCAGAACTTGAGGCATGTTGAACTTTCACAAGCGGGAAGCGGAACCCAGCGAATGCACGTTCCTGTATTTTCCTTTCCAGCCGTTGTCCGCTTGATCGCTTCCCACACAACGAACGTTTTGGTCTCATCACACGTACACATGCACACAACATTCTGGGAGCACAAGAGCTTCGAGTGTGGACGCGAAACAGAATGAACACAGACAACACCTCTCAAAGATTCTTCTGGTTTCTTGTGCTTGTTGGATTCAATTTCTCAAGGTGATTCAACTCAAACAGAAACAACGAGCGCCCAGGGACGAAACTGACACGAACACGTCTCGTCCCTTGATCCTCTGTGTGGTGTGTGTGTGTGTGTGTGTGTGTGAGAGAGAGAGAGAGAGAGAGAGAGAGAGAGAGAGAGAGTTGCGTGCAAAACATCTGAAAGATTGGAGACGATGAAAAAATCGCAAGAGCAAAAACAGTAAAACTCACCAAGCAGCGCCGCGATGAGTATTGTTGTCCTCATGTTGAGGTGTCAGATCTTCTAAAACAAGGCTGCAGCGTGGAACTTGCTGAACTGATGCCAGTCACTCTCCTGCCGAAAGCAAACCAACTCAGACTTTGAATAATTCCACTTTCACACAAATTTGACTTTCGGTGACATGCTGTGCGAGCTTCAGCACGACTGCGGACAAGAAATCAGGGGGTGGTGCAAACAGTTATCTGTCACTATCAGCTACTTGCCAGTCTGCGCACGTTGGTGCGAGTTCTTCACAGATAACGTGCACAAAATGGATTTGCGTGTTAATTGTGGCTTTCTTTGACTTCCAATACGGGACAGAAAGGACCTGTGTAATCAAACACAAGCATGCTGCGCTTTGCATAAAATTTTGGGTGTTGTTTGACTTCTACACATCTGGTGACAAAACTAACTTTCAAGGCTTGCCCGATTGAGACAAGAACGAATCAAATAGATCAAATGGCGAAATGCTCTCCAGACTGTCAAAATTCAATCGCAGCGGATTCCTTTTGCCGCGTGTCAATCATCGTGTTCCAGAATGACGAACGTGGATCTGGACAAAATTACATGGCAGTGCAAAGCGTGTGAATCAATCTGAGAAAGCAACCACAACAACCGACAAGGCAGTTTTTGTGCGTGTTTGACGGACGTTCCTTGGCAGTGCTGGTTTCGGGAGCAAGGATTTTCCAAGATGTGTACGGAAAGACTCGGACTTCCTCCATTGCAAGAACATGCATCTCAGAAATTCAAAATATTCAAACATTTGAGACAAATGCCAGAACACCCGGCCTGTCTCTCTGGAGCGATGTCACAGCTCGCACACGACGCAGCCAGCACAATTAACTTGTGGAACTCAACACTTTTTGCTGTACGCGACAGACGAATTTGTTTCTGGATGTGCAAACTGAAGTGACGCAAAAAAGAAAGATGGCGAGTTTTAGCAAACACGTCGCTCCTTGTCCGACGTGCCCCAATTGGCAGATCTATCAGTGACACAGAAACCTGCTCGCTGGTCTTTGGCTCTCAGTGCCCTGTTTTGGCTATCTGTGCCACTGATCTGGCAATATATGGCCACTGCACGTAAAGGAAACTTGTGGTTGCTAAAAGTCCGTGATGAGACGACTGGGTCCCCGAGCCTCCCTCAAAGGGAGATTCAGCTCCCACCTGTTCAGAGCCTGCAACTCACTTCCACTCCGACGGCAGTTGTCCGCATTTGAATCTGAACCGCAGGTTCTGACAATCTCTGGAAACAGCGGGTTCTGTATGTTGTTCAACCGAAAGTCTGTGGGTTCTGTGAAACAGAATGTTTTTTTTCCAGATTCTGTTGGATTTCTATGTGACACGATCGTTGATACAGAAGATCAAACACATTTTCTTCAAAGCTTTATTCAAAGCATCACTCCAGTTTGTTTTGTTTTTTTCGGGGGGGGGGGTTCAAGAAAAAAAAGTTGACCTGCTTTTTCACAGAGACAAGAAGAAACAATGAAACAGACGTCGACTCGCAATGGAGAAAGGAAAAAAAAAACAAACGAAGATGAAAAATTGCAACAAAAGCATGTTGTTGGAGAAAGAGAATCTGTTTCATTTTCCTGTCTGTAGGTTCTCAAGGCTGGTAATGCGCTCAAAACACCACGCAGTTGACGAAGCTGTGCCGCCCGTTGATCAGTGCGCAGCACCGAACACACGCAGGCTTTGAGGAAAGAGCCTGTGGGACCCGCGTGCGGCTCAACAAACGTGTGCATTCAGCGCATGCAGCACAGTGGAGCACGTACATCAGCATCCCGTGGCTCCAAGTCTTGATTCACCACAAGTTCGTGCAAGTAAAAAACAAGAACACACACGGCGGGCTACGCTAATCTCCTCGTGTCCGGGGCGTTTTTGTTGGCGCAGGGTCCGAACGAGATGATGCCGAAGAAGCCCAGCGCGAGCACGGCGACGAGCGCGAGCACGACGAGTCCGAGCAGCACCCCGATCACGACGCCCGCCGTCTCGCCGCTCGACAAACCTGCAGCAACGCAAGGCGACTCAGATCGCACTCGACCGCACGGACCGACGCAAAATGCCGGACTCTCAGTTGCGCTCGATGCGTTTCTCGGTCCCGTCGTGTGGTCTTCACGAGCTTCATCTTGGTGCAAGCACACCCGCACTCGATCTGGCTTCCAGGCCAGAGCAAGGCTTTGAAAACACTATTCCAACATTGAACTAAGAAACCACGGTCGAAACTGTACCGTTGCTGCTGCCCTGTTGATCGCCGTCTCCAGCGCCGTCGTTGGAGCAGCCTGTCTCGGGACCTGAAGAACAAACACAACGTCTGACTTTCAACAGACATGCTCCAGCGCTCAGTTTGCCCCACATCAATTTGAGTTTGGTGTGATGTGAAGTATTTCATGGTGACGCAGGGACAGCTTAACTGCGTTTTCATACAATGTGGAAGGCGAGGTTCACAACAGCCAAAGCAGATTGTTTTTTCTTCTGGCACTTCGGTTGTTGGCTTTGACTTCCAATATGAACTCCGCATCCCATGAAGCAGGCAGAGTCACTCACATTTGGGCATCTTGCAGACGAACCCGAGCGCCCACTCGCATTGCCAGTCGTTCCACGTGTCGAAAATGGTCACCTCTCCGCACTTCTCCAGCCCTGCCAGGTCGTTCGGCTCACCCACGCCCCAGTTGTCGTACTCGAACGGCGTCCCGTCCCACCAGTAAAATTCGGGCACTGCATGGTAAGGGTTTTCGATGGTGGACTTTCTTCCAGAGTTTTGGATCCAGCAGGTTTTCAAATCAAACAATCCAGAGAATCACAGTAATTTTTCCCGTTCACACTGCGTTTGTCTGTTCTCTGTGCACTGATAGAGGTCTTTTTTATCAAAGGAAAAGACGAAAAGGCGGGAGACACGGAAACACCAGTGAGTAGCGTGAGTAAAGAGCGCACGCGATCCGTCCTTGATGAGTCCGATCCAGTAGGCGCGCTTCTCGGGCAGCGTGGTCGCCTCGCTCATCTGCGCGCGGATCCACTGATCCTCCCCGTCCGACGTGATGGACGCCAGGTTCGAGGTCGGGAAGTACCCTGCGGGAGCAGCAACGGGTCGAGCGACCACCATCCCGTGGTGCGAACCGGGAATCCGGAAAGAATCCCCACGAACTCAAAGACGTGCTCGTGCCCACCACATTCCAAGGACAACTTTTTATCTGATTTTACATTTGCAGCGGCATGAGAAATGGGTTTCTGAGAAAAGCACGTTCTTGTAGTTTGTTTCACTTGTCCCCACTTTGCGCAAGAAGGCAACTCACGCCTGCAGTGGTCCTGCGCCTGCGACCACGTGCTGAAGTCGTCGGGCCGGAAGTGGTAGCAGTAGGCGCCGAACGGTGTCCACCTGTCGTCGCATGTGCCGGGCGCCTGCGTCGGCGTCGTCACCTGTGGCGCTGCAGGCGACAGGACATGAAACGAGCGACGTGGAAACGTAGAGCACGCAGCCAAGTCTCCCGTTCTGTTTTTCCCCTTCGTGTTGAGTGCCATTGCCTTTCGTTTTACCTTTGGGAGTTTTGCAAACGAACTGGTTGTAGGCCCTGTTGTCGCAGTAGTGGTCGTCCCACACCCCGCCCGGGATGTCGCCCGACGTGTACATGCGCACGCACCCGCCGTCGTCCACGCCCTGTCCGTTCGGCTCGTACTCCCCCCAGTTTTCAAACTGAACCGGGGAGAAGTCCGCCCACTTGAACGAGTTGTCTGTGAGAGCGAAATGAAGTTTGTTCTTCTGCTGTCACAAAAGAGGCGTTTGTGCTGACGTGGCTTTCTTTTCAGGCTGAAATCGACTCTTTTGATGCAGACTCAAGTCTCCTCAAATGTCAGGTCTGCACGCACCTTGAGCGCTCCTGTACATGCCGATCCACGTGTGCCCGTTCGGGTTCGTGTCCTTCATGTGGTTGTAGATGAAATCGTTCTCAGCCGTGCTGTGGATCGACGCCAGCGTCGACCCTTCGTGGAAGGCGAAGCACGCCGCGTCCGCCTCCAGCCACGTCTTCGACTGGAACCACAAGGAGATGGCGCTTGTGTGCTGCGCGTCTGCGAACACCCGTCTTTGAGGCATTTGGGATTGTTTGCACACCTGAAATTCGTCTTTTTCGAAGAGGTAGCAGTGGGAGCCGAACTCCTCCCACCTCGTGTTGGGGCACGTGCCCGGGATGTTTTCGGGAGTCGTCGCAGGTGTGTCTGGAAAGTACGAAGGTGGAGACATGTTCCCATCCGCGACATTCGCACAGGACTTCGCGCTCTTTCAGGATGAATCAATCAAACGTGTTCATAAAGCCTCACGTCACAATTGCTGTGATGTTCATCTTGACGTGTACAAACCTGCACTGAAATTTGAACAGCCTACGAGAGAAACGCACACGTGGTGGACTTGCAGATGTAGCTGTAGACGTTCCCGCACACGTCGTCCTTCCACGTGCCGTCGACGTGCAGCGCGACGCAGCCGCCGCCGTCCTCGCGGCTCGGCTCGTTCTCAGCCCAGTTGGTGTAGATGACTTTCCAGTTGTCCGTCCACTCGTACGTTCCGTCCAGCTGTGCAATCAAACAGGGACTACGAGTCCTACCAGGAGATTTCAGTAGGAATCTTGGCTTCCGAACACACAAACGACAGTTGTCACTTTCAGCAGGTTCGTTTTGCATTTTACGGTCCAACTTGGTCACTGAAAGAGTTTTGTACAAATACATCCAGCAGAATTTCTTTTCAGAAACATTTCAAATTAGAATCCGCGTCGACATTTCGCCTGGCAGACGAACTCACGTCTCTGTCGTTGAGCCCGAGCCAGACCGGCGACCCGATCTCCACCGCCATCACCCACAGCGCGCTGTTCTCGGCCACGTCCAGCGAGCTCGCCAGCACCGTGCCGTCCTTGCGACAGTCGCTGCGAGAAGCACCATGTGCACGCTCACCACGCAGCTACGTTGCGCAGGTTCTGGTTGTCTTCCAACACAATAGAGGGATCGCAGACAGTCAACTGCTTTGAGCCGTTCGTCTGCGCTCAGATTTTACTCACGCTTCGGCGTCCGCCCAGTTCTTGACGGCCGTCTTGACGACCTTGTAGCAGGCGTAGTAGTAAGAGACGTATCCCGAGGGGCAGGGGAACAGCGACGGGTTCGGCGTCGGCACGATCGCTCCAGGGTCTGAATCACGAACAAACCCTGCGTGTCAGCGATCCTTGCCTGAGGCTGGGAATCGTGAGACGACTGGATGCTGAAGGCAACATGTACCTTTGAAAGTTTGGCAGATGAAACCACGAGGCTCCTCACATCCGAGGTTGTTCCAATACCCAGGATAGTGAAGATAAGTCCAGACCTCGGCACAGTGCTCCTGAAACACAAACACCGTCAAAAGGATTATGTTGCCATTTCTCCTTGCGTATTGAGGCGAAAGTTCTCGCAGAGGGATGCATGGACCCAGAATTCGGCGGAACAGATCAGAGAACATGCGGGAGGAAATGATCACTGACGGTTGTTGACGATTTGGAGAGCCAATTTGCAACTACCGAGATTGGCGAAGTGGATTGGTTTTGATTTTGATCCTCTTGTGGGACACACAAAACAATTGCGCCTGATAGCTACGTCAGGACCGGGTTCCCCCGGAGACCAGTGGGAGAAGCCGAACTGCGAGTTGTCCACCCAGCGCCACGAGTCGCTGTTGGAGCCGCGCGACAGGCCGATCCACATCCCGACGACTTCCCCTCTCTGCAGGAACGACGTCAAGAGCGCTGCAACAACAGCGCTGTCGTGTCAACAAACTGGCGAATTCTTTGCACACGCCTAGAATGAGGTTATTGGAAAATGTAAAATAGCTGTACAATTGAAACTGGAAAGGAAATGTTCGGCATCTTCACGTGGTTTACGCACCTTGTTCTTGGGAGTTGTGAACACTGGCCAGATCGGGAAGCAAACCTGGGCCGTTTCTACATTCGTACAGAGACTCCTCCCAAGTGCGTCCATTATCGAAGTCCCTGTAGTGTGGCTTGTAACACTTATTCCCTGAAACGTTCACATAAAAATGTTAATCGTCCAGAAAAACCTGAAACAAAACGGAGTTCCTTCAGTCCCGAGACTGTCGGGTGCAATAACGGTGGTGTGACCTGACCGTCTGCAGAAGAGAACATTGCTCAGTCCTTGACTCCCTGAATCATGTGGTGTATTTTCAACACTGGGGTCGTTTCCGTCGCCCAAAAGCCCCTGGTCCTAGTCCTGATTCAGAACTTGATGTTTTACCGACGCCGTAGAATCCTTCGGGACAATATCCGCTGGTCTCCTGGGTGGGCGGGTCCGTGACGGCCTGGTCGGAGCCGGCCCGCCGCTTGCACACGAAGCCTTTTCGCACGCCGCAGTGCGCGTTGCGCCACTTTCCTGCAGTCAACAGTCAACACAAAGATGGTGTCAGAACAGACATGTGGTTTGCGCGATGATTTCTGTTTCTGGCAAAGGGGAAAAATGGGAAGTGGATCAAAGTTTGTTGCGGGCAGTTCGGGTGCTGACCATCGTCTGGACTCTTCTGTCCCAAATTGCAAGGCGGAGGTTCACTCAAGGGTGTTTGTGCTCACAAGCCACAAGAACGTCGGTGTTTTCAAATGCAGGGACCAAGAAGAACGCACCGTCCGGAGCAGAGCCGTCCGTTCCGTTCGCCCACTGCCACGCGCACTTGTGACCGGTGTTCTCACGGTCGGGGTTGCCGTCTGCCCAGTAGTCCGTCGTCAGGCTGTGGCCGTCTGACCATCTGCAAGCAGTTTGGTGTGATTCCAGTGTGCTGCATGGCGCACACAGATACCAGTTTGAACACACGAAGCCCGGAGCCCGTCGCACTCACAGCCAAGTGTCGTCCCAGTCCAGGTCATTGAGCCCGATCCAGAGTCCCGCTCCAGTGGTCGTCTCGCTGCTCTGAAAAAAAAAACACGCACGGGGTGCGTTCAGGGCTGATGTGCTTCATACGTGCGGAACAAGTGAAACTGGTCAATTTCCATAAAGTCCACTCTTTTTGGTGCAAAAGGAGCTGTCACACACTGTTTTACTCCGAATTGAACCCGCACTCCGTTGTTGGTTGCAGTCCACCGACGGGAGCCTGTGAAGGCCTTTGTTTTGTGGGATCTGAACTCACGTAGGTGGTGATGAAGTTTTTTTCATTCTCGCTGAGCACGGACGTGAGGTCTCCGCCGTTCTGCATGCAGAGGGCGCGCGCCTCCTGCCACGTGCGCTCCGTCTCGTCCACCAGCGCCGACACGTAGTACTCGTAGCCGTTCGTGTCCGGCCTCCAGCTGCCGTCGACCTGACCTCGACTCAGCGCTGAGACAGGAGTGCGACAAACAACGCGTGGACGTGAGCTTCGCTGCGTGTACGAGCTGGAGAACACTGAGTGCAAAGTTCTCTCTGCAGTTGGGGTTTCTCGCTGAGATGCAAGGGAAGTGTAGCGCACGCATTGATCCTCGAATTCTTTGACTCTCTTTTTGTTTGCAGTGATCTGTTCAAACGCTAGACCAGACGAGCGCGATGACCTCATGCAAAGAAACGAAAACGCTTTGACACTTACCTGTCCAAGAAAAGAACAAAACCAAGAGATGTGTCACTGCCATTGTCTTGCAGATCCAACTGGAAGTTTGTTGATGTTCGGGAGAAACTTGCAAGACCCACAATTGGTCCAGGAGAATCAAGCAGGGGTTTTTGGAAATGTTAGATCTAATCCCGACGTCCCCTTCGCAAGTTCGTCAAGTTCCCGACAGAAGGTACACACCCACGGCAACGTCCACTTGCAAACTCACTCAAAATGTGTCAAAAGCGATAACTTTGGAGTGCGACTTCTGTTTAAATTTTGATCAAGAGTTTCATTCAGTCAGTGAACAGAAATCGATGGGACAAAGTGACTGATCAATATGGCCACGTTCTGTGCCAGTGAAAGGATCTCACTGCCAAGACGCGATAACGGGGCGAACGAGAGATAGCTCGAGTAGGGGGAGGATTCTCGATACAGGTAAACAAAACGAGTTCACATTAAGTCGTCGGCAACGAATATTTTTCACTTCAAAATACCACAACTTCAACTGGATTACACCAGTCCAAAGCGCACATTCATTCAAGAAACATTGTTGCGACAAATCCATGACAGCAGTGATTCTCGTTCTTAGATGTTTGGCAACCAATTGTTTTTGTGTTTTTTCTTGAAATCACAAAGAATTTCAGTCAACGACAATGCAACCAAGACAAGGGAAAGAAAAACAGCACAACATCCACACATGTCGCGAAAAGTCTATCTGGTTTATTGTTTGGGTTTGTTCTTGACTAGTTCACACTCATCTGGACAAAGGCGAGAACACCTTGATGACGCTCATACAACTCATAAAAAATTACGTTTCCTTGCAGTGTTGAGTGCCTGTTCTCTTCTTTCCCATTTTGTTTCTCGGGGCAGCACACACAGGAGAAAGGCCTCCAATTTCATACTGTCTTCGGTCAGGGTCAACCAGGGTGTATTTCGGCAGCCAGCAAGTGCACTGAGCATGCATGGTGTGTCTGTTCCCAGAGTCAGCAAATTATATTAGAAGGTATCTTCTGCTCAGAGACATTTGACATTTTCAGTTGTGGGAAGCGTACGAGGGGGTATCAACTTCTGCCTTCCGAAATGTAGTCATGATACCATTGAATATAAGTGGTATCATGACCATTTTTTGGAAGGCAGAAGTTGATAGCCCCACGTACCTACAAACGATGAAGTGATGTCTGATCGGAAAGACAATGAATGTGTTTTGTACAAAATGTCTCTCATTTACATGTGTTTTGTTCTGATGAAACAAACTATGTACAAATATCACTTTCGCTTGACGGCACAGGTTTACACACAAACATAACGGAGTGTTCCACAAGAATCTGCTAAACATCGGCGTCTTGTCCGTCGCTGTACGTCGTGTTGGCGAAGGCGAACGCCGTCGTGTCCTTGCCGGAGGAGGCGCCGCCGCCGCCGCCGCCCGCCATGCGCGGCTTGAGCACGTAGATGTAACCGAAGATCCCGGCGACGGAGATGAGCGCGACGCCGATCAGAACTCCGAACACGATGCCGACCACGTCTCCGCTGGACAGCCCGCCTGCAACGGACAAGGCGAAGCCATGGCGCACCATGCAAGTGTGGTTTTGTTCAGAACACAAGCGAGCACAGGTTGACGGAAGGACAGCAGTGACCTACCGCCGCCGGAGCCGCCCTCGTCCGGATCGGTTGTCGTTCTCGGACGGCTCGTGGTTGCTGTTCAAACCAACAGAATAATTAAGCAATGACAAGGCTTGCTGCGTTGTCAGCGCGAGAAGAGTACGAAACAGAAGAAGACGCACTTACTGGAGGCACCACCGCCACTAGTCGTTGCTGAAAAAAAACAGAAAACGTTCACAACCATTTTTCGTGTCATGATCGCTGTGAGAGCACTTGCTAAAACAGTCTGCCACCCTTTTTGGGGCAACGTGTTGGTTTTACTCACTTGAACCTCCTCCATTTGAAGCTGCAATGAGAGAACATAACAGTAGTCGCGTGAGTCGTGGTAATGGTGTTGTTGCTTCTTGCGTACACGAAACCAAAGACGATCTTTTGTGCACGTATGCGTGTGTATTCCCCTGTGTTTCAGTTGTCCATTCCAGCCCAAAAGCAGTTGTTTTGTTCTTTGAGAGCGCTTGGAGGCCTGAGTGAGCTGTGAGCTCATTGCAGTCACTGCAAATGCTGCCTGGTGTGCAAGTCAACAAGTCCCTGTGACACGAGTGTATTTCCCCCGCGATATTTCACTTCCAATCACAAGAGAACCCAAAGCAGAACCGGCGACGTTGAAACAATGAGCGAACTGCAGATGTTCTTGTTCCCAGTGAACAGAGTCAAAAGCCAGGAAAACTTCTCACTTGTTGTTGGCGGTGGTGCTGAAAGAAAAGGAAATGCATTTTGGTCAAAGCCTGACTTCGCGCGTGCACAAACTGAGAATCTTAGCAAGACACAAGAAAACTGTTTGGTAGTGACACTTGGTACATTGAGTTGATTGTCACAAAGCACTCACTTCGCCTGGTAGTCGTGGTGGTTGTCGGGGGCTCCAGCGCTTGAGTCAAAGGAATAAACGATTGAAGTGACTTTTCGACTTTGAAGCCTTTGAAGTGAACAGTTACAAAGTGACTCGGGATTCACCTGTGACTTTGCAGGCGAAGCCTCGGCCCAGGTTGCAGTTGAAATCTGTCCAGTTGCTGTTCTCGTTCATGATGGCGCAGCTCTCTTGATTCACGGGCAGCACGAAGTTCTGGTAGTCTCCTTCCACGATGGTTCTTCCAGAGTCCAACCACGTCCACGAGTAAACTGAACACAAGTGAGTGACAGAAAAATGATTCATGCAGCTCTCTCTGTTGCAAGTTTGGTTGGTCCACGAAACATATCACTATAAATTTTGCAGAATCGCTCATTTGAACTTCTACAACTCTGCGATCACACAACCTGTCGTATGTACTCGCATCGTAGTAGAAATGGGTTCTCACCTTACAAAAATGGTTCCTGTTCAATCACACAACTCCTTTCTTGACCAAAGGTCTTGAAAAGTCATTGTGTGATTTCACAGGAACCATTTTTGTGCAGTGTGAGAACCCTGTCTTCTGCTGGGTTTTCCTTCCTGTCCAAAGCTACGATCATTCAGCTCAACTGGACCGCGAAACGAAGAACCCAACTCACTTTGATCCCCGACGTCGCATCGCTGGTAGCCGATCCAATAGTCAGTCGCCTGAGGCACCACCGTTTCGTTCACCATCCGCTCGTACACGAAGTCGTGTTCACTGGACGTCAGCAGCGACACCAGTTGAGCGATCTGCTCAGAACAGGGGCAACCCTCATCAAATGGTTTCACATGACTTTTTGATGCACCAGAGGATCTTCAAAAACTCACATCCCACTTGAGCTTGCATTGGGTGAACGCATTGTCCAATGTCTGCGTGTCGTCACCAACGAAGAGATAGCAAGCCGAGTTGAACGACTCGAACTGACCGATGCAATTCCCGTCGCCTGCAATACGAGCACACGGTTTTACTTCACGAAATGCAGAACATTTTAATTTCTGTGGATTGACAGTGACGCAGTCAACCTGCACGGGCGTCTGAAGACCTGTCCATCAGAGCGCGAATGGAGCCGCTCACCTGGCACGGCTTTGCAGACGTACGGGTAGGCGCGGTCGCAGGTGGAGGAGAACCACTGCCCGGTGGCGAGCCCCGTCGTCGCGCAGCGGTCCGAGCCGCCCGTGTTGCTCGGCTCGCCGTCCGCCCACTTGACGATCGCCTTGCTGCTTCCGTCTGACCACGTCCACGGGGCGTCTACAGAGCCGGAGGTGTCACTCAAGTTTGAGACCCGTGGGAAGCGGTGTGAGGAGGCAACAGGTACGAGGTGATCTGACGCGGTTGCATCCAAAACGGCACCCACTTCATCTTTATCTACACTAACACGAGAAAAATGTGTTTGTTGGTGAGACAGACAGTAACACAGGCTGTCGAATTTTCACATGGAGATTGAGACCGTTGGTGTATTTGTAGAGGCCGATCCAGTAGCTGTGCGCGTCGCTTCCGGTCGACTGAGCGATGTCGTTCACAAAACTGGCTTCGGCTGAATTCTGAAAACAGAAAGGTGCGTGAGACTTCCGCATTCAGAGTCGCAGCTTTGTTTGGAGATACCATTCTTGAAAACTTATGCCAGACAAGGCCACTTTTATACACTAAGGAGGGTTTGTTGGGTCTTCAAGAAAACGTTCCAAGAAAGTTCCATGCAAAACTGTGAGAGCAGAAATGACTTGCTCAATTTCCCTGCTGTTTAACTCGTAGAAAATTCAAGACCTTTGAGAACTGAGGTCAGCGTTAGCGTTATTTGCAAACGGAGTTCTGCTTTTTGGAAAGAACCCTGTTGAAACCACTTGCGCGTGTGGTACATGTTTCGCTCTCGGCCCTCGCTGTGCGCACTGACCGCGAGCGAGCCGATGGTGGACGAGACGTGCAGGGCGCACCAGTCGCGCGCGTCGCTCCACGCCAGCTGCAGCGTCGGGTTCACGTAGTAGCAGAACCCGTTCCACTCCACGAAGCCGACGTCGCACGACGTCACTGGGCGAAAACATCCAGTTCACATCAGTTGACACAGGTCGGCGGAAAGACTTGGAAACACAAAGCTTCGATACGAGGTCTTGTGGTCTGGTCGGTGAGGCTCTCGTACTCCTGCAGTTATTTTCTGATGAGGAACAGACCCCAACTCAGTAAAAATCCAGTGGCACAATGAGCGTCAACTGGGGAGATCAATCCCGAGGGTTCAGGTCTGGTGACATGAGGTTTTTGCAGAAGTGACATCCGAGAGCGATGTCCGAGAGGACTTGCGAGTCCCCAGAACCTGACACCGCACCTTTGGGTCCCTTGCAGAAGACCCCGAGCCTGGCGGCGCAGTCCACTTCCTCCCAGCGGCTGAAGCCTCCGGCCAGGTTGGCGGCGGCGCAGCCCCCGTCTCCGTCCGGCTGCAGGTCGTCCCAGTTGTCGTAATCGGTGAACGGTGTCTCGTCGTACCAGAACCAATCGTTGTCCACGTTGCTGGCTGTGCATGCCACGGCAGAAAATAAGGGATGTGAACAACGAGGGACTGGACATCACAGAAACTCAGAAAACGCGCCATGGAGTCGCCACGACAAAGCTTGAACGCGTCGTTTGCTTGAAGAGTGACCAGAGGGAGAAACCTTACAATGAACCATTCAGACGCACTCCTCGAAACAGCGCACCAAGAGAAGCGGCCACTGGCCTCAACTCTTCAGGCCACTGGACTCAATTGTGAGGGTTGAACCGAACGTGTTCTTTTCTGCACAGACTGAACATTTTAGTGTGTTGCGTGAACAGTACCTTGCAACTCTGCGGTCACAAAACCTCTCGATATGTTTGCATCATGGTAGAAATAGGTTCACACTTACAAAATGGTTCCTGCTCAATCACAAAACTGTTTTCTCGACCAAAGGTCTCCAAAAAGTTGTGTAATTTTAGAGGAACCATTTTTGTGCAGTGCGAGAACTCTGTCTGACTCACAGTCGCCGCAGCGGTTCATTCCGAGCCAGACGTTCTTGGTGCCGTCGCCCGCGCTGTTCATCAGGTTGTACACCACCGTGTTCTCCGCCTCGCTGCGCACAGATGGGAGCAACATCATCCAGACCCGACCAACTCACGTGGTTTGGTGACTGCATGTATTGTACTTTTTTCCAAACAGTTCGCTTGAACTTTTGACGGCAGTTTAAATCTCATTGTAACGAAATTTTGTGTCAAGAGATGGTCCTTGCTGGACGCAAAAATCCTTGCGTGGGGTAGTTCTCCGAATTCATGAGATCTGCAGATCTGATTGACTCGACGACACCAGTACATGTCGGGTCGGCGACGGACCCAAGGAACCACCCACAGGCTACTGGCCCACAGAGAAAATGGATGTTTTTGTGTTGTTCATCTGGCGCCTTTTACTCGTATGCGCATACGAGCTCGTATTTTGTTCTTGGAATGTGGCTTCCTGGAACTTCCTGAGCTCCCAATTCAATCCATCGGAAAACAGCATCGTTTGACCAGTGTTGTGTCCGACCCTCTTCGAGATAAAATGTGAACCGGACGGCTTCAACTTCTCCGTGCACGCACGCAGAGAATGCCAGACATGACGCACGGTGGTTTGCTCCAACATGCATTCATGCTGATAAGTCACAAACGAAAAAGATCTTGCTGACAACGTTCTGCCCAATTGTCCAAAATGCCAACGGAAACTGCCTCCAGGCCCATATGGTCTCGGCTTGCTACGTTTCTCCATTCATCAATGACTTGGTAACATCAAGGCTGCCGTTTCAAGTGCACCCAGAACACTCCGTTGCACCCACTTTGAAGATGTTTTCTTTTCGAACATTGGTGTGCCTGGACCATTCCAACAGATACAGAGAGGCTGAATGCGCACGCAGGACCAAAAGAGAACCATGGTGAGTGTTTGGGTGGTGTGCAGTAAGTTTCCCCCCCCCCCCGGGCTCACCTGTAGATGGAGGCGAGGTAGGCGTTGTTGCCGCCCATCAGCTGACACTCGGCCTGCGCGGCGCTCCAGCTCGACGTCGCGTCCACGTTCACGTAGTAGCACGACGTGCCGCTCTGCGTCCAGTCGTCCGACGGACAGCTGCCGTCCTGGATGTCCACTGCAAACAAATCACGAGCCGCAGTTATCCAGAGCCTTCTCCTGCAAGTTCCGCAAGAATCGTGCGCACGTACCTCACTCTTCCAGCTGTTTTGTGAAAAATATCTTCTTCAGACGAGATAGCGTGTTATGCACCTTTTCTTGTTTTGCAGACGAAGCCTTTATTCGAGGTGCACGACTCGTCGGACCACTGACCGACGGTCACTTTGTTCATCACGACGCAATCACTGCCACTTCCCTGCCGAATGAAATTGTTTACGACTGTTCAAAATGCACACAAAACGTAAAGCGATCCCAAGTGGAATCCGTCAGGGACTGAGGTCGGATGCTTGACCATCTTTGTCGCTCAGGACGACCCCGCACCACACTGAGGCCGGATGCCTTGAGCCTACAACTCCAGTGACGGTGTTTTGCCTCTGTTTGCCCTGCCGCGCACAGGTAAGAGGAAGTATAACGCACGTGTTCCCCTCCCCCTCACAGTGATGAAATCGAGTTCAGGGCCTGATTCTTCTGGCATGCTCACCGCGACGTTGTCCGGCTCCCCGTTCTCGAAGTTGTCGTAGTTGAACGGAGTTCCGTCCACCCAGCGCAGCTGCCCATCCTGGTCACCTGAACGTTCACACCAACTTTACGGCAGCGAAGTGAAATGAGTCTCTCTTGTCCAACAAAATTGTGCGATGTCCCTTCAGGGCAGAGCACCTGCATGGTCGTGCGGTGTCGGGGATATCTCTCTTTCTTTCTTTCTTTCTTTCTTTCTTTCTTTCTTTCTTTCTTTCGTTCTTCTTTTTCCTTCACTGCGTGGCAGCTTCAATTATTTTCGTTTGAGAGGGACATTCCACCCGCAGTTGCCTTGAGCACTGCTTCTCTTGTTCTCAATTTGCAATATCAAGGGCGCATCCAAGATTAAGCATGTGTCGTCACACTCACACCACTCACACCACACACACGCACACACACGCACACACATACACACAAACAAACACACACAACAAAAAGAAATGTGTTTGCACCTGGGACGCACAAGAGGGTGGGTGGGCACATTGTTTTGTTCGAGGGTTGCAAACATGGGAGTGGGTGAATCATCCGCCCCAAAACCTGGGTGGGCCTCAGTGGTCAATGTCATTTTGTTTATCTTTTCCAACACGAACAAGCAACAAAGGGAGACAAGACCTGCAATTTTGTACAGTCCTATCCAGTAGTTGCTGGCTCCTGTGGAGGACATAGAGTTGTAGATGAAGGCATTTTCTTCGTCGTCCACCACAGAGGCGAGAAGGGCATCCCGGTATTGCTGCGTGCATCTGAAGAACAGCAGATGCGCGGTCGTGCAGTTCTGGCAGGCCAGGGCTGCCCAACTTCACGATACAGTATTTTTGTTTCTTTCCTCAAACTCAATCTCAATATGCTTCCATCCAAGAATTGTTGAAGTGCCAGGGAAAGGAGTCGAAAGACAGAGACGGGTCGTACCTGGCGGAGAAAAAGGTTGAAAATGGCTGCAGTTCACGTACCGGGAGTTGGCGTTGAACCAGTCATCCGTGGCGCCCGCAGACGAAAAGAGATAACAGAAGTTGGTCCCGTCTCTGCTGACGAACGCGTCGGTGGGGCAACCTGCGGACACCTGACCATTCGCCGGAACCACCGCCACACCTGCAGAATGGACGTTGCTTGTTGCTGAACCGGACCGAACCATTTGCACTTTCTTCAACTGACCAAATTTTGTGTGGTGTGTGGAAACGTTTTGAGTCAGAACATAATTTGTTTGGCCCAAAACTTACCACCAATAGCAACAAGAAGTATCCAAAATAGAGCCATGGTCTGTGCACTGAGATTCCTGTTGGACAGATCGTCAGATATCCAGTTTTCGTCAGCCTGAGGAAGTTCACACAGGCCGAGCTCCAGCTCCTTTGTTGCACTCTGAGCGAAAGAAGTGAGAACAAATTGCGCTGCAGAGATGTCTCTGCTTTTCAGGTCCCTTATCACCACAGATGGCACCCACTTGAAGAAATCCAACTGTCGATTTCAACGCAGGTTTCTGGAGGGGAAAAAATGGTCTTCAAATGTTTTGCGACAGCGCGCAAGCACTTTTTTTGCGCAAAAACAACTTGACTGCAGAGATGCAGATGACAAACTTTTGCGCGGATGTTAGAAACTGGACTTCGCAGACATTTGAATTGTACACTGTTGCACGACAAGTTTATAGGAAAGGCTGGAAAAGAAGGTGCTGATAAATACGGTCTCAGAAAATATTTTTCCTTGAGGGTGGACACCGTATCAGTTTTCGTCTGAGTGTGGAATAAGATTTCTGCTTGAAGAAGATAAATCACATTTGATGACAGGTTTGTCCCATTTGGAGCAGTTACCAGATACAATCGAAGTGCAACTAAACTTGCGACATGCGGTCCTTCACGCAAGAGGAAGGGTCGGGTGCGACGAGAATCACTTCGCCACCACATCTCCAGCTCCGGTGAAACGAACGTTAGAAGCGAGAGTGCGAGTCCCATGTTTCTGTCGGCGGGGTTTTCAGAGCCTTTGTACTCTACACCGGCGAAGAGCACCCGTATTTTTGACTCAACCAGTGATAAAAAACCCCTATAGACTTTCATTCAAGTGGAGAATCAGCCGCGCGCCGCGTACATCCGCAGCACAGCACTTCATCTCAGAGGTGATGTCCAAGTGGGACAGTGTCCAAGTTGAACATTTCTGTGGGCAATGAGGGGGAAACCTGGACAATGTCCTGCCAAGATAATAGGGAGGGGGGGGTAACCTGGACAATGTTCTACCAGGACAATGTCCTATTTGGGCTGAGACAAGTTGAAAATTTCTGTGAGCGAGGAGGTGGGTGACCCGGACTTTGTGTTGGTTGCAGGACACGGACATAGATACAGGGACAAACCAGTATCAGCCGCGGCTGACAATCACCTCAAAAGATGTCAGGAGTCCCCCGCCCCCAGTTGGCAAGTAAGACTGAAGGTGGCGAACCTGCACGTCGCGCTTTCTCCCAGATTATGAGTTTGTAAAATTCTGGACATGGTGTCGTGATCGGCTCCACGAGGAGCGGAGTTCATCCCTGACAAGGATCCACTGGTTTCTGCTCGGGAAAAAGAAATTTGATGCGACCTTTATCATATGTTGACTCCCGCCTGGGAGGACTGGTGTTTGCACTTGCGTCGCGCGACAAAACCAGAACGGAGTCGTTATGTCAGGGTTATTGAACGCCAACGAAACAAATACACAATTTTAATGCACGAAAGCCACGACCTTTAATGCACGAGGTACGAGTGCATTTTGGGAGTGCTTGAGTGC
>JAAUXT010003716.1_pt1 | contig 20936 bp, 24 predicted proteins | sample 7278171 | NCBI WGS metagenome assembly JAAUXT01 (sample SAMN14350112, study PRJNA611818) | marine sediment metagenome | isolation source: surface marine sediment (1.8m) | place: French Polynesia: Moorea | collected 2018-08 | reverse complement strand
ATTGTCCAAGAAGGAATGTGCTCAGGACTGCCAGAATATGCTAATTCATTCTTTTTGAGACAAAGTTGTGAAATTCAAAGGATTGTTTCTGTGGAAGCATCCATTCGGAAGTTACGAGGCATGAACGGTTACTTATGAAATTCCCCTCGTAGATAAGAAACTCAGGCCAGAGCGTGTCTCTCCACTTCAGTGAACGATTTTAAAATCGAACGGAACAAAAGAACAAACAACGTTTCCTTGACAAAAATGGTTCTTTAGTCCTCGTGGCGTTCACAAAAACACGTGGTGAACCTGCCCCAGACAACGGGAGCTTCGATTTGCTCCTGTGAGACCCGAGCGTTCTGCAGGCTGAACGGCTGACGCTTTGTGAATCGAAGAACAAGACGCCTCCGGGAACCATCCCAACCTTTGTCTTCCCATCGTTGGCAAACAGTAGAATCCTTCAACGTAGGTCGTTTTTGAAGAAATACGTGGCCCATAGGAGGTGAAGTTAGATCTATCGAGAAGTGAATATTTTCGGTTTCTCATGTCACGAGGAGATGTCCAAAATTCATTTTTCCTGTTGGCAGAATATCCCGAGTCCAGCAATGAAAAGGACTGTGTTGATGCAACCTGAGCAACACGGGGAACCAGGAAAACAAAAGCAAGCTGAAACCACCCAAAAATGGAACTTATGCTCGGAGGTTCATGCGGTTCTCATTTTGAGCTCGGTTTCCTTTTTCTGCGGACATTGTTGTCGTACCCTTCGCGCTTCAAATGCACAAATCTTCCACACCACACCAACTGGTGGGGCCAGATTCACAACACCAACTGGCAGGGCCAGATTCACCACACCAACTGGTGGGGCCAGATCCACCACACCAACCAGTGAGGCCAGATCCACCACACCAACTGGTGGGGCCAGAACCACCACACCAACTAGTGGGGCCAGATCCACCACACCAACCAGTGGGGCCAGATCCACCACACCAACTGGTGGGGCCAGATCCACCACACCAACTGGTAGGGCCAGTCCCACCACACCAACCAGTGGGGCCAGGTCTACTACACCAGCTGGTGAGGCTAAATTCTACAACTCTGAGATCTCTAAACATGTCTTACAAGCTCGCATCATGGTAGAAATGGGTTCTCACCCCACAAAAAGGTTTCTGTTCAATCACACAACTCCTTTCTCAACCAAAGGTCTCGAAAAGTCATTGTGTGATTTCACAGGAACCATTTTGTGCAGTGTGAGAACCCTGTCTTTACCACACCAACTGGTGCGCATGGGAATGGACGCGTGGACGTTGTGTGTGCACTGTTGCCAGTTTATGTGATGACAAGCTTAACCTGTCCAAAGAAAGGCCACAACCCAGTGGTGGGCACCAGCCGTTGGGCCTTTCTTGGACCAGATTCAAGAGCAGAGTCCATCTCGCAGTTCCCTGTCGTATTTCGAATCGACACAAAGGCAAGGACACCAGATAAACACATGAAAAGGAAACGTGTGTCTGTTTTGCACTCACGGGGACACGAACAGATAGTTTTCTGCGAACCTTGCAGCGTGGATGACGGCAAATTCTTCAACGCTGCGGTCACAAAGCCCCTCGTACGTGACTAGATTGTTGAAGAAGTGAGTTCACACACTGAAAAATGTTCTTGTTCAAAAACACAGCTGGTTTCGCGACCAAAGGTGTCAAACAGTCGTGCGATTTCACAGAAACCACTTCTCCACCGTGCGTGTGTGAACTCTTCCGGATTTGTCTGTTTTGCTGGTGTGAGAATTCACGCAGAATGTTCAATAAACGCGCAACACATCTTTGTCTTGTCTGCAGGACGGAACGCTGCAGGTGCGTTTCTTTTGGGCTTGGAAACAGGAGGCACGTACCCTGAAATATTTGCATGAAACAGTGAAAAATTTCAAAGCAGTTAAAAAAAACGATGAGCATTGCGTTGCCATGGTTCTGAGTTTGTGAGCAGTTGACAAACACCACTTTCACGTGCATGACCTTGGCCTTCCAAGGAGAAACGTTTGCTTGGCCTCTTCGTGCAAGCTCGTTGGAATGTCAAACAACAAATATATCTTCACAAAAGCGACAGGTCCTGAGCACGATCCCTGGCGCTGGACGAGAGAGTCTCTCGGCGCCTCCCGTGCCGTCGTTGTCAGGGAAAATACAACATCTGTATCAAAAGTTATTTCTACAAACTCAGCTTAAAATGCATGCACGTAACACTGATTGTTATGAAAGTTCTTTGGACACAAATATGATAAAATTGGTGATAAAACTGGAGAAGGCTTTTGCAGTCCAAGCAGCGCATTGTTCTTGTACGTCTGAATGGCCGTCTATGGCGTCAGATATCAGGCGTCATGCGCGTCGCTGGGATCACGTGGTGCACCGGAAGTCACGTGAGATGTCACGTGGGCCTTCCGCTCGGGTGCGTGCGGGAGTGGCGCGCGTGCGCCTTGCGGAACGAGTTGTAGACGAAGAGGTCGAAGACCTCCGCGATGGTGAGCACACTGGCGCCCATGAGGAGCCCCATCAGGCCTCCGATCTCACCTGCGGGGTGCGCAAAATATTGTCACATTCACCAGTGTGTGGGTCACATTTTCAGTGCAAGACGCCCATCTGCCTCCGTTGGTTGTGTTGTAAACTCACACGCACGGAAAGATGTTCTCCAACTTTGGAGCCAAATTTGGGGGAAAGCTTCCTCTCACACGAGTGAAACGAAAACGCCACACATCGTGAAATTCCAATATCTGCACGTACGCTGGCTGCAGTGCGTGTGTAAAGCCCACTGTTCCCCACGCTTTCAAGTCGGTTTTGTCTCAGAGCTCTGCTTTTACTTACTCAGGAGATTCTGGAAGTCGTAGGCTTTCTGTTGCGACACCTTTCGCTCCGTCAACTCTTTGTAGAAAATTTCCACTTGCAGAAAGTTCTCGCTGAAACAACGAACGTGTCGTAATGGACGAAACCAGTGAGATCAGTGAGGGAATTTGGCGTCTTATTAAAATGCAAAGAATTGAAATGATCCAAACCTGAAGAATGATTGTCCCAGTTGGTTGCCAGTGACAAAGGTGGTGATGTAGGTCTGGGCCTTCCGAACGTCGTCCACCAAAGCCTCAATCTGCACTTGCATGTTGTTTTTGGTATCCTGAACAAAATCAAACCAAAAAGGTTGTTTTGTTTGTGCACATGCAAAAGTTTGACCTCAGAAAATGTGTGGAAACTGGTGTTTGAAGTTTCGTTACATTCAGGTTGGTTTCTGTGTTGTCCCAAAAAGTCTTTTCAATAGCGTTGAGGTCGATGCCGAAGTACGTCTCTGGGACGACGCCCCCGTACTGCAGGGTGGTGGAGTTGGGCGGCTGGTACCCAGGGTTCACGATGGAGAACTTGCGCCAGTACTCGCTGGTGGCTTCCAGGTAGTTCTGCTCAATCACAGCCATCAGGATGTAGTTGATGGAGCTGAACTGAGTCTTCAGCTCATCCACAATCTGATTGGCAGAAAAAAAGTTGGTTTTTTTTTCAACATGTTGTGCTTTTCATTGGTACGCAGGAGTTGCGAACCAGTGGAGGAATTTTGAGTCCGTGGGTGTGGCCACAAAGCCGAACCTGTAATCTGTCGTTGAGGGCGCTTTCCAGTCGGGTTTGCTGCCGCAGGCTGTAAGCGACGATTTCGTCGAATGGAAAGTTTTTGAACGCGTCCAAGGTTTGTCCGGTGACGTACTGCGTGTTGAGTCTGTAGTTTTCCGCCCACGTGTCCCACTTGTCTGCCTCTTGTTTGATGTACTTCTGGAAATCTTTGAGAAGAGCCACCAGTTGAACATCCTGGCCTCTGTAGTCCTCGATGCTGATGCCCGTCTTTGCCTGTAAAAGTGAGACAAGCGATGGGACATGCGCAACCGTATTCACTTGTATTTGGGTCGCACTCGTGTGAAAAATGCATCTCAACAAAAGCCTTGTTTCTTGGTGCTGGGGTCCTGGTGAAACACTCAAGACTCCTGTTTCTAACTCACTCTTTTTCTGGAGATGTTCAAAAACAGGTCCAAAAAGGTGCGTCTCACACCCAGGGGTGAGTTGGGTATTTCTGAAAAAAGACAGCTTGCGATGCTTCTTACTTGACAGTGGAGCAGCCACTGAAAGTCAAGGAGATGGTTCAGATAGAGGGGGCTCTGGAGGAGCTCGTCCATCCTCGAGTCGATGTTGTTGATGATGGTGTTGAACCTGTTGTTGATGCTGTTGCGTTCCTGGGAGTAGTTGCCCTGGACCCAGATGTTTCCGTCCAGCACGCTGAGTCCGTCCAGGTACTCCCAGAACCAGTTTGAAATCTGGGTTCTCTGGGTGTTCAGGTCGTTCCGCACAGAGCTGAAGTGAAACGCGACCATAAGATCTCTTCCCCCTGGGGAGTGAGTATTCATTGCGTTGTTCTTTTGGTTCAGTGAGGTAATGATTTCCTTTTTTTTCTCCAAAATCAACCTGTTTCCTGCGTGGACTTGTGGCATTGTCCAAAGCCGAGGGTCGGCGGATGTGCATGTGTGCGTGTGTGGTGTGCGTGCGTGTTTGTGTGTACGTGTGGTTTGACTCACTTGATGGTGGATTGGATTCGGCCCTCGACGTTCTGCAGGATGTCGGTGTTGTCGACGCACCACGTGCAGGTTCTGCTGATGAGCTCACTCAGAGGGTCCAGCATCGCGTTCTTCAGCCGGATGTTACTCGTGGGCATGTCGTCCACCTGCCGTGGGACAGCAGGAATTTGTTGGTGGGTTGATCGGAGAAAGATTCACTTCAAGATAATTGCAGGAACCTGTGGAAATCTACATCTTCACAGCAAAAAATACATCTGAGATGTCCTTCAACCCTGATGACGATTGTTCGCCGCTTTGTGTCATGACCCTGGTTCTATTGCATGCAGGAGCCTCTAAATACAGTGAAAGTAGCTCTACTGTGCACAGCCAAATTGAAATTGTGCATGGGGCGGGGCGGCGGTGGGGGTGGGGTTGAAAGCGGAAGCGAGCACCTGTTGCGACTGCCTCTGGTGCTCCAGACACAGATTGAGTGATTCGTACAGGTGATGGTACAGTCTCCATGCCTTCCATCGCTGGTCCTCCCTGTAGTCCTCTTTACCAGATGTGGAGTTTTGCCAGCGATCGTAAACCTAAAGGAGGTGCACGGAGCAAAGTAACTGTAGTGCATTGCGATTCTAGGCAAGGGTGCTGAGGTGCGTTTCTAGGGGCGACTGCGTCGTGCAATCTGTGCGTGATAACTGGAGCTGAAAGCAGAAAGCAGTGGAACGAACTGCCGTATTCATCCGTGTGAAAAAGACGCACCTGCCAAAATGATCATCTCAAGGAGCGGTGTACCTCTTTCTGGGTCTGTGTCTTAATGGGACATTGGAACCAGAAAACAAGAGGCAAAGTTTCCATGGGGTGCATCTTTTCTTTGGCGCGGCCTTTTCTTGGATGAATACGGTCTCAACAACAACTTGTTCACTGAGGACAGTGCGTTCAGACGTGCGCAGCAGGACTCAGCGTGCACGCATGCGCTTCGGCACCTCGTCGTCAGCGTCCCACCAGTGGCGCCACTGGCCTCCTCTGTGGACGAGCAGCGACTCGAAGACGTGGAAGTAGAAGTCTCGCACATGCTCCTCCCTAAAGGTCCGGTACTGAGCCCGGGTGGCGTAGTTCGGGTCTGACCATATGAGCTGACCGTATTTCTGCACATAAAGAGATATCCACTTGTACGCTAGGGTCCTTCTGGTTGGCGACATGGAAAACCTTGTGGTGGATTGATTGACTAAGAACGCAAACTATTCATTTCCATGCCGATGCACTTTTGGTGTGATGCCCATGCAACACTCGTCATCGTGGTTCAACCTGTCATCACTGCACAAAAAACCCCCACTGCAACCGTGAAGAACCTTCTCCCTGTAAAGTTGACCAGTCACTCTTCAAGCGAGACAAAATTCTTGTGGTCATTATTGCTTCGTGATCAACCCACTTGGACAAAGCCATACAACAACGACCCATGTATGCGTGCTCTTGAAAGACCACACACACGCACACAGAACATCTTGAGACGGAAGTTGCATATTACGCGTGCGCACCGTCCTCGTGTCCTGGACGATGTTGTCGAGCTCGAGCCACGTGTGGTAGACGCGCCCCCTGACGGCGTCGGTGAAGGCGTGCAGCGGCTCGATGGCGTGGTCTAGGATGCTCTGGCGCGCCGTGCGCAGCTCCTCCCGCACCCAGATACAGTCGAACGTGATGGTGGCGCCGAGTGTGTACAGCGTGTCGTACTCCTACAGGGCGACAACGGTGCCGTTCGATTTACAACTCGAACAACCCGGATCAATGAATTGTTGGGCGGTGGCCAGAATATCCCAGATCTGGATCCACGGATCGCGAAATCGAACGTGGCGAAACAGGTGGATATCTGTGTGGTGTCAAAGTGTGTCTTGGATTCGGAAGTGGCAAATGCACACCTCTGTCGCGCATTGGTTGGCACAGAACTTCAATTCACATTGCCCATCAGAGGGCAGCTTTCCGCGGTGAACTGACGCTGAAGCTTCGCCGAGAACATCGAGGGAAAACGAACGAACCGTGGTTCCATCTGAACGAACCTTCTGCAGGTTGCTCAGTGTGTAGGTCAGGAACCGGTCCAAAGTCTTCATCCGCTCAGACAGAACGTGGAACTCGCGCAGGGTGTCCATGTACTTGGTCTGATCCACCCTGTACGAGGTTTCCCGCGCCCTGCAAAAAAGACACTTTGTTCGGTCGACCAAAAGGGTTTGAGGGGTTCTGGTCTTCGCGCTCCCCAAATCCGTTTGAGTTTGTTGCAGGGTCCACTGAATGCACCGGAAGTCAATGCACCGGAAGGGTCCTCACTTGAAGAGCGCCTGCGTCAGCGTGTTGCGCTTGTCCTGTTCCATGTCGGAGCCGTCGGCCTTGAGCAGAATGGCGAACGACGTCGTGGGGACGTACTCCTCCTGCAGACACGGCGTCAGACAGTCGCTGTAGTTCCCCGACGCCTTCATCTCAGCTGAGAACGAGAGGGAGAACAGCATATAAGGAAGGCACCCTGAAGTCAGAAGGGCAATTGTCATTGCGATGAAACTCAGAGGGAGCTGTTGCACGTACCGAGGTTTCCTTTGGCGCAACTCACGTAGTCAGACACGGGGCAAACGTCAGGTTTTTCTGCAAGAGAACTTCAGGGTCAGTTGCAAGGTTTCGTAAACTGAGCCAGGAGATTCGTTCATCTTTTTGTTTTGCGGATGTTCTGGTGTACTTTATCCCTCTTTCCAACAATTGCTGTTGGGCCAAAGTGCCTCAAATTGGGTCGGATTTTGTTGGTGCCAGTTTGATAGTGGTGCCGTATTCACTCGTGTGAGACGCATGACGTATATCTCTGACCCAGAAATTAGCTTTGGAAGAAGAGGTTTCCATGGGTGCCAGTGTCAATTGCACCTCATAAGTTCCAGAAAACAGAGGCAGATGTTGGGGTGCGAGTTTTTCTTGGGTGAATGGGGTAGTTTGGACGAACTTGACGCATCTGTCGGCTGGTGGAAGTCCCTGCAGCCGCACTTGCTGTCCACGTATTTGGTCTCGAGCTCCATTTTGCACTTGGCGATGGAGTAGGGGGCGCTGTAGAAGCTCAGCTCGGGTTCGCCGCACGTGCCGTATGGGGGCGCCAGGTTCTCCACCTGCGAAGGGATGTTCCATCTCATTTGAACTGGACAAGCAAATTCACTGGATCTTTCCTCGTCTTTGATTCTCTCAGTTAGAATGAGGCATGCAAGAAACAAATGTGTTCTTTCGCGTTGTGTTGGTCTTTTGCTGCTGATGTCGTACATGTCTGAAAACAACTTGACAAATATTTGACGTTTTGTTCATGCAGGTCTTTCAATCAGCGTCTGTGTAATAAACCAACACAGACGCGAGGCAGGCTGCACGGAGTACATGCTCGTGAGGGGGTGGAACCTGCCTGTGTTGACTCGACGGAGATGAATGAGTAGAGTCCCGGGGAGAGCGCCACGCCTCTCTCTGACACGATGGGCACGTCGGCGTCCTGGTGCAACAGCAGCTGCAGCAACAACGCGCAACAACCGGTCAGAACCATGGGGTCAGTCCGACTGTCTTCCGTTTGGCTCACCACACAAAATTTTGGCGTCAAAATTTCTACAGAGCCATAGCTCTGAATGTGGCACACTGCAACTCTGCTGTCATCGCTCGCGAAGCAGCTTGCAATGTGTGCGACGCGTGTCAATGCGGTGAAGTGTTGTTGTTTATGTCGGCTCACCTTGATTCCTGCAGCGTCACCGGCCAGAGTGTACTCGTAGTACTCAATATTTAAGGTCATGATCAAACCATATCCAGGACCTGTCAGAAGAAAAGAGATTGGACACAACCTATCTCCATTGAAATGTTTCAATGGCAGAGAAAAGTTTCATTGCAGAAACGTCGGGAGAAAGACAACAAACCTGATTGTTCGATGAACATGTCCGAATCTTTGAAGGTGTAGCAGACCCCAAGGTCCGTCAGCGTCTCCGTCACGCTGTCGATGCAGTTCTTTCCTTTCCAGAGGCAGCTTCAGAGAAAAATATACTTGAACAATGTTGCTCTGTGCGATCAACGAATCTGATTTGACACGAAAATGCAGGGATTCAGTGAGGGGTGGGCCCCCTCCTCCTGGGCCCGCCTCACGCCCGTCGAAAACTTGTTTGAGTGGCACGAAGACGCCCTTGGTTTGTCCGGCAGAGCGTCTCCGTGGGGTACTTTTCAGGGGTTCAGGGAGGGGCCGGGCCCCCTCCCTCCTGGACCCGCCCCTGACACGTGTTTGAGCGGACGAACCTCTCCACGAAGACGCCCTTGGTGTGCCCGGTGGTGCGGTAGAGCGTCTCCAGCGTCAGCGAGCCGTACTCCAGCTTCTCAGGCTCCGGGACCAGGTCCATGTTCTTGGCTGTGTGATTCAGAGCAGTCATCACCCAAGTGTAACAAGCGCTCATGCAAAAATGCACACCCTTTTTTTGAAACTTGCATCAAAAAGGTGGGCATTTGTGCGAGTGATTGCGGCAAGTCATTGTCTGTGTTCAGGTGGGAAAAGGATCTTGCATTTTGAACGGCTCATACTTGATGAAAAACGAAAAGAATCTTTCTTGGTTTCTTCGGGGACTCGTACCACACAAGCTCTGCACCTGAAACCTGCTCAGTCTTTTGCAACAGCGTTTTCTATACCGCGTGTCTGCTGCGTGGAGCTTGGTTTGTCTCAACTGTATTTGCTCAGCGTGGGACTCACTTTTGCAGGTGACTGTGATGTTCACTCCCCCGCCAGCCGCATTCCAGCCCTCTGTCACTTTGTCTGGAGACGTTTGGTTTGTTGGGGCTGAGAACAGAACTTCGGTCGTGTCTGCAAACAGCTGTCCGGCCGCCCAGTGGTCCCCGTCGTAGTAGAGGTATGCTGTGGTCAGGTTGCCCACGGTGGTGTAGAACGCCCTGGTGCCCTGTTTGTACGTCGTCGTCTGGAGTTCGAACTCCTGTCCGAAGACGTGCGGGTAGCTGGCGAGCAAGGCGGAGCTGCCGTCAACAACCAGGAGTGGACACACATCTGTGAAGACAAGTGGGCTCAAGTATACTTTTGTGCGGACAAATCGACCGGTCCCTTTTCTGCATGAGAGGAGGGTTGGGAAAACAGTGACGGACATGTACAGGCAGAAAGGTGCCCGGATAACCTGGAAAACGTGGGTGGCAAATTGTTTGTTCTGAGTCAGGAGCCAAAGCCCCAAGGATCCCAGTTCCTCCGTCGGGAGATGTTGTCCGTTTGAGATGCACCCCTTTGCTACGAGTACAACACTTTGATACTCTTAATTTTGGGCAAAACTTCAGATTGGTCTTCCCTCGAGTGAATACGGTAGATACGAGCGACTTTACCACAGTTGATCTCGTCCGAGCCGTCGTTGCAGTCGGGGAACAGGTCGCACAGCTGACTGTTGAGGGCGCACTCGTCTCCCGACGCGCACAGGAAATCCTCGCACGTGACTGTGGGCGAGAAATCACGTGACTACACGCATGCGCGAAATGTCATAAACGAGAAATTTTGATATTTGGTTGTTGTAGGTACAAGATTGGTGTGTCACTGACGCTGTTCATTTTTCGTCGGAGAATTCTTGACCATACCCGACACGATTCTCGGACCTGGACTCGCACGAAAATGCTGTTCTAGACTCGTGGATGTTGAGAATTTCTCGGTACACGTATCGGAGAGCGCAGACACAACGACATGCCCACCCCTGAAGACAACGCTTACTGGCAGCGGTTGTGGTCCCCGCGGTGGCCAGCGCCTTGACGATGCTGTACCAGTCGTTGTCGGCTGCGGCCGTGAGTCTGAATCAATCAATCGATTTTTCACTTGATCCTTCAATCAATCAAATTTGTTCGGATGACTACGACCCACCAATCCACTTGTCTGAGTCAATCAATCAATCAACCAATCAATCAATTTTTTTCGATGAAAACAACCAACCCAACCACTTGAAAACTTGCTGAACCTAGCTTGGACAAGATGTATTTTTTTTTTTGGGGGGGGAGAGAAAAAGTACGCTACCTGAAGGTGTTTTGATTGCAGAAGGTGACGGGAGGGAACTTCACTTTGCTCAGGTAGTTCACCTCGACGTTGACGTTCTTGGGGTAGCTGAGATAGAGCGAGATGCGATCGTAGAAGTAGTAGATGAAGAAGGAGACGGCTCCAGCGACGAACAGGAACCACACGATTCTGTCAACAAACAAGTGTTGAGCGTCAAATGTCTCTGTGATCCAGGGTTGAGGTCAGGGGGCCCACACCCTTGAAGCGACCCAACCTCCAACCTTGAAAATCAATCAGGAAAGAGCTACCAAGATATCACCTGCATCGCAAATTGGAAGGTTATCTCTTGGGGCCAAGGCCCCTTGGATCTCTCGGAGTGTGCACAAGAGGTTGGCAGAACACAACATTTTCAGCCACAAGCGAGACCTTCTGAGGCTTTCTTCTCACAAAGCACCACGATATTTGTTGGTGTGGTTGGCATTATGGGTGCACCTGGTTGCAGGCATTTACGTTGCAAAGTGTCTTTCTTGCGGATGTCTGTTAGTGGTGTGGCTGATTCTTACTTGCGGATAAGGAAGGTGCCCCTCGCGGTGGTGTAGCGGATTCCGTGCAGCGTGGCCGTCTGCGTGTAGTCGTACAGCAGCTCGGACCATGGCGGCACCGGGTCCGTCGTCTTCGGCGTCGGCTTCTTCGTCTGAAGCGAAAGAGACTTCGTGAGAACAAGAAAGTGATTTTGATGCTTTCATCCAGTTCGTTGGCTGTTGCCACTGTTATTTTGTCAGGCCCTTTCGCACAGCGAAAAAAGAGCAGCTGGTGGACAGTGGACAGCGCGTTTGCAGAATTGTTGTCAGTTGTCATCAACGGAGTAACTATTCTTGCAGCAAAAAAATAAGAAAAGTTTAGGATTCTTTGAAAGCTTTTGCATCAGATTTCCTTCTGCCTGCCACATCCGTTTGATTTTTTCTCCACTTCAACGACGCCAGATCCGAAAACATAACGACGACGAACTGACGATCACATAACACGCATACGTATGAAACAAACGGAGGAAAATGTAGAAAAATGTGAAATTTACTTGGTATCGATAAACGATCGCGTACTTGGTGCCTGACTTGCTGTTTTGTAACGAAGTCAGCGAATGCAGTTTCTGACTGGGCATGTCTCTGTCTCTTCCTGGCGTCAAATTCCATGTCCCATCTCAGTGCAAAATAGCTCTGCGAAACTCTTCGCTTTTCGTCTTGTACCCATGACGCGGACTTTTTGACGAAGTTCTGCTGTCTCGAACCGTGCCGTGATCTTTTGATTGGAACAGAACCGTTCAAGTGCGTCTGCGTTCACGTCAAGAGTCTGGTGCATGGGACGCCAACTTTGTGTGCTGCGCTGCTGAAGATCACACCAACATTTCATTCAGTCCGTTGCGCGTGACTGTTTCACAGACGTCCAAAGGTCACGCGAATGTGTCTTCAAAATGAACAAAATTCCCGCAGCGTTTTTGAAAGCGTCTCACGGAGACGCAAACGCAGGAAAAGTGACCACCATCTGCACCGAACCTGCAGGATGTGCAGCAGAATTCCCTATTTACATAGAAATTATTTGGTTTCGCAATTATTGAATGGCCTTCTCGTTTCCCCTGTGGTTGTTTTGGGTCATGTTTCCTGTGGAAACTTTTGCGATTGTGTTTGGCTGTAATTATCTCAAATGGATTTTAATCGGCCTGCACCAACGTGAACTGGGGGCTCCTCGTTGTCGGGTTTGTGTTGCGCATCCGCTGCCAGTAACTTTGTCACCGCCCTGGCTCCATTTGAGCTGTTGGTTCTGGTCCTCACGGAAGAACGAAACTTCTTGCAAGTAACTGCACCATAAACGGATTTTTTTTCTGCTGTTGTGTTTGAAAAGCGAGATTCTCCACGACTCTTTTGTGTTCTTTTTGAAAGAAACATTTCGCAGAACAATCCCACAATTGCGTGAATTATGCAGGCCTGCAGGCTTGCAAACAGACTGAGCGCGCTTACCGGATGTGTCGAATAGATCTCATCCAGAGGACGTTTCGGTTCGTCCAGAAAATCAGACACTGCCATTCCATGGTGGACACCGGTCATCCCGCCAGACATCCTAAAATAGTCGCCGTTCTCTTTGTTTCTTTGATAAAAATGAACAAATGAAAACAAAAAGTCATTCACAAAAGGCGTCGAACATTACCTGCTTCAAGGGTGTGACTGGTCAGGTTGAGCAGAAGTACCTTTTTCCTTGCAAGTCCTCAAAATTGGGTTTAAAACAACATTTTTCACTTTGAGCGTTCCCACCTTTGTTGAAAAGGTGTCTCTTTTCACTCCTCGCCCTTTGCGAAGGTCCTTTTCTCTTTATTGCGCAAACACCTCATCCACTTTTGTTTGTTTGCAGCGCTGACAGGGTATTAATCGGTAACCATGCAATATTTCGAATGACGTGTGGAGGATAGCTCGATGAATAATCTATCAACTTCGTCACGAAGATTTATCACATTGATTTTGGCCTAAAATTTTGTTGGAGTTACTCAGTTGCGCAGCAGTTTAGTAAAATCCTTTCCAAGAAAGTTTGTCGCAGAACGATCAGTTAAAAGCTGTCCACTTTCGTTGTGCCTGTGATCAGATGCCTCTTGTGAGTCGGTCTTAATGGACCGTTTGACTGCATGAACTCGGCAATATTCGATCAACAACCTGGAAGACGACAACACTCTAGACGATCAGCTTGAGGTTCCCAAGGCAACAGAGCAAACTGTGGAAAGAAAACCGTGTCAACAAATTCCTTCTCCTTCCCGCGCAGTCTTTTGTTTTGGATCATGAACAGATGGGACGTGTAATCACGTTGAGAAAGTGAAAGATCGAAAAACACTTGTTTTTAAGGAATCAATTGATTGCATTGCTTTACAAACGCGCTGAAAGTTTGCGTTTGTCTCTGTTGGGTTTGGCTTTGTTTGTAAATTTGACTGAAGTTTTGTGAACAGTGAATTCCCATATTCAGGACTCTTGTGAAGAAACAAAAGAGAGAGCTCTTTCCCACCCACAAGCGATTAATGCTGGGAGAGGCGATGCACATTCTGTGAAAGGACTCGATGTGCATCCCTGGTCCTTTTCTGTCGACTCCAGGTGAAGGCGCAGCTGATGCCTCCATGCCTGCATGGTTCTGCCTTCCCTGGGGTGCCGATGTGAGGTGGAGTGCAAGTCCACGGTGCAGCTCCTGATCCCGGGTTGTTTGGAGTTTTATGTCGGCAGGGCTGGGGGTTCGCAAGGCCAACAGTTCAGGGCTCAGGATGACAATGGGCATCAGAGCCTTTGCAAACCTCGCCCTGGTTGAAAAGTTTGCACTTTTTCTTGTTGCACGTGAAGCATTGTGGGCGTTTGATTTTCGCGGCCGGCGAGTCCCCGTCTTGGTCGCGCGACTTCGCCCCTGAGTTGGGGATTGGGCGAAGGAAGCCATTTCGGCTCGTTCAACCTCGTGCTCAAATTGAACGCCCTCATTGGAGGTTTGGGAGGCAATCGGAGTTGTGTTGGCTCGGTGCCTTCTTCACCTGGAGACAACGACACGCTCCGAGAAACCTGCAACCACCTCCTGCTGAGGGAAATGAACTGAAAAAGGGATAATGAGAGCGAGTCGCCGATAACTAAGAGCAGTTTAAGGCGAAATTATAGCGTGTCTTTGAGTAGAACAATCAATCACATGGCGATCGATGCCAAAGTGAAGTCGCGCGGCACCTTCTATTGAAGTACAATCCCTTCTGCATTGATTTGATTGCCAATACTCGAGCCAGATAGGAAGAGGATGTACTCTCTTCTCGTAAACGTGTTCAGAGTATCTGGTGTCAAAACAAGAAATCAAAACAAGTGACAAGAACAACGTCAGATTTCCCGATTATGACTGGAGAAAAGGGAGGGAAATGACATATGTCTGTCACATTGCTCCGTTTGTTATTGGAACCGAGGAACAACGACAGCTTTGAATTCCACGATTGACCACCAGTTCGTAGCCTTGATGTACACCCCTTCTGCTGATGTCAGTTGTGAAAAAGTTCATTTTTCACATGGCTGTTTCCGCAACCCAATGGAAAGGCAATTTCCAGGGGCACGAGGGTTTTGTGGAAGAGGAGGGGCCTGCACGGAACAAGCAAGTTTTTTTTACTTTTTTGGTCATGAGTGAGAGTCTCTGGCCTAAAGTCACGTCAAGTTTAGCCTACCACTCCTTGGTAGGGAAGCGATTGACGAGTGTCAGGATCTGCTCAGAATTTCACGTGAAAAAGAAGAACCAAATGTACTGTTTTGACTGGTGTGAAAAACTCGTGGTTCCTTGGTGATGAAGCAGTCCTCAGATAAACTTGACTCTATTTTCGGATGGACCAAAGATTCCTGTTGCTGGACGGGCGAATTTCATAACTTCTGTGCAAAGTTGTGAAACCGCATTAAATTCGGGCGTCGTGGTGTGCCTCATGCGGGATCCTCCCCCGCAGGGCAACAACCGTCATTTCCTATACAGGTGATTCTTTCGCAGTGGAACCTTCACCATTGTGGTTGTCCTCCAAAGCAACAAAAGAGTGACGGAAAGCTGCGGTGCCTTGTGACAATGCACGGCTGCTTTTTGTGACCAAAGTGTGGTTGGAATGTCTTTCAGCAAACCGCGCACACACTGGTGCTCCTGAGATTCGTACAGCTGAAACCAGTCCGCCCACTCGTATCCACCATCGAAACTGACAGAGCAGTCTGCCATCAGTCCTTGAGCGCTGCACGTGTTCTCTGAAACCAACGAGCTTGCAGCTTCTTCCTTTCCCTCCTGTCGACCAACACGATTGCAGTTTCGTATTTGCGAAGGAAAGAACATTTTGACAAGGCAGCCTCTGTTCAGCGAAAAGCGTCTAGAATGTCGAACGACTGCCCGGAAAGGCACAGAAACTGGGTTGATCGTGTGCGAGTGTGCATGGGGTTCGTTTCCATTTGACTGATTGAACCACCGTGATCCTTCACTTTTTAAACAAAGAGCAAAAGCTTTGTATGAACTGTTTTATTTTGCACTTTGCGAATCTGTTGCACTGTAACTGGATTTTCTGAGATGTTCAGTTTTTCGCAAAGTAAATCAAATGTTCCTTTTCAAACAATGCAGAGAAGTGTGACACACAATAATTAGTGGCAAGTTCCAAAGACTCAGTCTGTTACAAGAAGCAACTGAATGGCAAACTTGGACGCATTAGTGCAGCAGAAACAATTGCTTGTGGACTGTAGAAATTCCAAAATTGTGTTTCTGCAGTTTTTGCGGAACACCTTGCAAAAAAATCGAACACCCCAGCATATCCTTTGTGGCAAAAATAGTTCTATAGTTCGTGCGTCGTCGTCCATGGCCTTTGTCGTGCTGCGTCGAGTTGTTCCAAAAATCGCATCTGAAAGCAAGAAAATCACAAACTGTTGGCTTCGACACAAATTTATTCGTTTCTTGCAAGAGACATCAGCCGTGTGCGGGGTAAGCTGAGCCAAATCCACCCATTAGTCTAATTATTGAGAAACAGGGTTGACAATTTTCTTGCACTTGTTGTCTTTCGGCTGACAACTTTTGATAACGAGAGCGGAACCAGGATTGCAGCAAGGGAATACTTCAGAACAAAGAGCAAGCAAAAGCTGAATTTTTTCTTCTGATGTCAAGAGTGCGTGGGTTCTAATTGTTCCTGGGCCAGAGGTGGATAGAGGTCTGTGGTCTGCTGCTCTTCGAACTGCAGTGCATTGTAAATTGCTCTTTGTGCCCATGGCAAGAAAGATCTGCAGCTGCAGGGTGGGTGCGACCACTAAGTTCACTCAGACCACAATCAGTTTCCTTGTTGTTTCTTTCAGCAACAGGTGTTGTGTTGGACTGACATTAGATTTGGGGGGCAACGTCCACCTCGCCCTAAACACCACCAAAGCAACACACAAGCCAAGGGTCCACCTTCAAACCTCGAAACAGTCTTTCCACAACGCTCCACTACAGGTTCTGGAAGAGCCCTGCGTTGCATTCGTTTTGCCAGATCGACAACGCAGCACCCACTCACTTACACAATGACGAAACGATTGGCGCATTCGGGTGTGAACGTGAATGCGCACCTCGGAGACGTACTTGGAGCAGCTCGGGTGCGGCTGGTGCTACAACCCCTGCGGGGAGGGGAGCCTCTCGTCCCCGGCGCGGCTGTCCGCGTGCCGCCGCCGCATGTCCGATTTCCACAGATCCCAGAACGTCATGTCGAGCTTCTTCACCGCCATCTCACCAATCTGTGTTTGACTGACAAATGTCTTTGTCGGCGAAATGTAATACAAGTTGGACTTGAACGATGTACTGTTTTGGAGGAGTTCAAACACTGCAAGTTTAGAATGCTCGAGGTGTTCTGATTCACGGGCATTCTGACACCAATGAAGGCTTTGGCACAACTCACACGACAAAGGGTTTTATTTTACTTACATCTCCATATTTTTCTCGTTTTCGATACTGAAAAAGAAAAATTCAAAATTGAGCAACCATGAATCATTCGAGCAGTTGTTTTTCGGGTCGGAAGTCGCTTCTTGCAGACAGCACTGTCCCTTGTTCTGGCTGCAGAACGTGCCGAATTCACTTACCCGTGATGGACAATTCTGCAAGAGAAAGAGAGCATGGTCATTCAGAGTCGTGGAAGTTCGTCCACACCGAAGAGGAAACGTGCACACGAAATCTGCTTTTCTGTCGTCAAGCAAAATTGTTTCACCAAAATTGAACAGGCGAGAACAACATCCGTTGTTTCAGCATAGCCTTTCTTCCAAACTTTGCCAGAAGATCGTGCATTTACTCACCCGTGGACGTGCCTGCGTGTGTGGATGAAAGTGAGAAATTTGACAAAAAGTTTCAGATACTGTGACTTCAACAACAGCTGATGAACTTGACTAATTTCTGAAAGTTTGTAAAAAAGAAAGTACTTACAAGACACATCTTCCGTTGTCAGAAGCATGAAAAGAAAAGGGAACAAATGAATGACAAATTTGCTGACGAAAAGCAAAAAACTGGAATTCGTAAAGCCAGGTATGTCTTTTTGTGCGACGTCTTGGTGCAACTGCTCGTTGCCCTCAATTTTTTGAAAGAACTAATCAAACTTACCAGCTGTGATCCCGAAGCAAAACGACAAATAGAGAAAAGTTTAGAGTTTTGAGTTTCATAATGAACAACTTTTAAGTTTTGAGTTTCATAATGAACAACTTTCAAAAGTGCAGACAACTAGATCGTAGTGAATAGTCATCACTGCACAGTCTTTGTCTTGCCGGAAACAAAAAGTTTTGTTGCAGTCTTACATAGAAAATTTGATTTTCGTGCCATTGAAGTGAAAAAGTGGGATGACTCATTATGATGACGTGTTTTTGCAAAGAACAGTTCACACTTCTGCTTTGAAAGAAAGAACTGTGCAAAACGCACTGCCCGAGGACATGTTGGGCCCAAGGCTCGGTCGCCCAACTCTCACCCGCAAGTAACACCCGCCCACTGATGAGGCATTGCAGCTTTTGATCAATGCAGGACCCGAATGGAGCTGAACCGCGGATACCACACTTGGTCAAAGGACGCAAATTTAAAGGGGTACTGAACATCGTCATCAGAAAAACAACACTCTGTGCAAGACACAAGAGTCAGATCATTTGCGGCACAGAGAGGAACGGCGCGCACTGACTCGATCGAGAAAATGTTGTGTCCGCGTCGTGAGAATGATCGTAGATTTCCGGGAATCTGGCGCGCACCTGCTCCATTGTGATTCGTGGGATCAGCCGATTAAACTTGGTGATCTATAGATGCATGTCTGTGCACCATCAAATCGTTGTAGAGCAATTGCTTCGAAATCTGCATGCGATTGGTCAAAGGGTACTTCCCGGACAGAGAATGCTGCGGTCATCTCCTTTAAGTCGTTTTCCATGTCTTTTTGTCGGACCAAGAAGATCTTAAACGATCATTTCACAGTTGAAAGCAACCTCGAGCTTTCAGAAAGCCGAACCTTCAGAAAAGGCGCAATATCAGAAAAATTGTCTGGCCTCTTGATCCAACGATCTTGAGATGGGTAAAAATGCGAGATGCGTGGGGCTGTCTGATCACAGCCCTGATGTGAGTGATGCATGTGGCTGGACATGGAGAACTCCGTTTATTTTGCACCGCATGAATATTCCACTCCTCAGTCATATTCATTCCAAAAGGGGACATTTTTCGTACATTAGATCTGTCAAACGAAATGGATCTTGCATGCAGAGCACTGAGAAGGAGGAAGGTGGTGACTTCTGTTCATTGAGCTTTGGAGCAGTGCTCGAACATAAAACAAGAAACAAACACTGTAGATCTACTCACCCGAAGTCCCTTTGCGAATCCAAAACACAAGAACAACAGTGTGAAGACAGTTTGCAAAATTGAATCAACGGAGAATGTTGGTTGTTTGAAGTGTTGATGTTATTGAGGTGACATGTTAAATTCTTGTTGTTTGAGAATGACAAAACACTCACCATATTTGACTGCAGAAGCAGATGAGGAAGACGGAGAAAAGAAAACGAAACATGTTCAATGCCAGAAGGCAAAGAAAAGTTGATAAAACGCCTCAGCATTTATGTCTTTGGTGCCGGCACGATTTGTCCACCCAGGTTGCAGCGGTCAATGTGAGGCGACCAGAACAACCAGAACAACCTCTCTTCTTGGCAGAGATCTTGGGATCGATCCAGGTTGGCCAAACTTTTGAGCCAGCCCCTGGATCACGCCAAACGACCGGCGCCATTGTGTCACTGATTTCTAAACATTGCGCTGTTTTTGACAAATCGAGAGTGTGTTGAGACGAAGCAAACTCACCCCTCGTTTTAAATGTGAGAAAGGTACGCTATTTCTTCTTGTATCTGAAAGTATACAGCAAGTGGTTTCTGGTGAAAACATGTGACCGAAACAATTATTCGTGCTCCACAAACACATCATGCGAGATGTTGTTGACGGTGGAGAATCTCTTGCTCCTGCAAGACTGCTGCAGAAACGGCTGGTGTGACGATATGGCCAGACAGCGAAACCAGGAGGCACGGGGCAAGGGCACCAAGGGTGCGTCGAAGGTAAGGCAGGTCTGACCACAGGCTCTTTGCTCCGAACCTAAGCCTTCTCATTTCAACTCACATACTTTGATATCAGTTGGCACAGGCCACTCAGAGCGTTGATGAGTGTCTGGCTATTTCGGGTGGGAATTGAATTGATGAGGCACTCGTTTCTCCTGATTTCAGGTGTGTGTGTGTGTGTGTGCGCTCGCGTGTGTGTGTGTTTGTCTGTGCACGTTACAAGTGTCTGTGTGTTTGTGGGTATTTGTGCGTGTGTGCGTCTATGTGCGTGTCCAGCAGTCCTGCAGAAGGAAACTCTTCCCCATGTGCTCGAAATTAAAACCAAGCAAGCATGCTGGAGCATTTTCCTGCAGCGCTTTCCAGTGCGTCTCGTTTTGTCGCTTGTGATGTGCATTAGCAGCATTCCACCGTTGCCTTTGTGTGGGCATCGACTTGTAATGGATCTGATATCGAGCAAATCGGACCGACAGTGTTTCTGATTGTGCTACGCGTGTGTACGCGGTAAGAGCCATTGAAAGAGTTCCCACTGGTTCCTGCCATTTTCTGTGTTTTACCGATCCATCGCAGTTGGTTGTGAGCTTTCCTTGCGTCCAGAAATGAGAACATATAAAAACGATGTGCGCCTCTATTGCGTGGGCTTTAGCCCTCTGGCTGTGGTCGAGACGTTACTTGACCCGAAAACAGAAGGCTTCAGTGGTCCGCCCTGTCCATTAGGAATGTAAGGTTGCAGGGCCCTGAACTTCTGGTGCTTTCCCCATCGTCCCTTTTGTGTTCTCTGGACAGCCCCAAGGTTTGCAAGCTGGCACGGAATAAAGATAACATGCCTCAAGGTAAGGTGTTCATCTGATTTTATGTCCTGCCGAGCGGCAAAAGATGTGGGAGGACGAGGAACATGGAAGGTGGGTGATGCGAAATGAAATGTGTCCAGGATCTGACACGCCTTCTATGGCGTGGAGAACTTTCAGCTCTCCCCAGCTCGCTAGCTGGAACAGTAACGGTGTGTGTGTGGGACCATGTAGGACCCTCCTGGCTCGATGAAGTGTGATACCGCGGGAAAAGTAAGCACCCACCAGGATCCACTGGGTAAAGGCGTTGAGGCCAGGAGTGGGAACAGTCCCCTCGGATTCTGTATCCGTTATAGGGAGTATGATCCAAACTACGAGAGCCCTTCTCTCGGTTGTACGGCCCGCACTGTACTGTGCGTGGCTATTAGGTACCCGTCCAAGGTAGAGGATTCGTCCCGTCGAGGCAGATGCTCCTGCAGCGTTCATAGGCTGGGCCGTTCTGCTCCTTGGGAAAGGAATGACCCAGT
>JAAUXT010005262.1_pt1 | contig 20937 bp, 18 predicted proteins | sample 7278171 | NCBI WGS metagenome assembly JAAUXT01 (sample SAMN14350112, study PRJNA611818) | marine sediment metagenome | isolation source: surface marine sediment (1.8m) | place: French Polynesia: Moorea | collected 2018-08 | reverse complement strand
GTGTGTGTTTGTGAGTGTGTAGAGAAGAGAGAGAGAGAGAGAGAGAGAGAGAGAGAGAGAGATACACACACACACACACACACACACACACACACACACACACACACAAGATCTTGAACAACAAGGACTTGATGACCCAAAAGTTCATTTTCGCCTACATACGAGTACGACTGTTGTTTGCCAAGACTCTGGTACCACTGTTGGTCAAGAGTGAATGCCACAAAAGGAGAGGCCCTTTGGATACTTCGAGAATAAAAGCTGCCCACTTTGGCAAAAGTATGTATGGGTCCCCACCTCGTGAAAGAAAATGGAATTCACAAACAAAGTGAAAGCACAGTTCCGTTCTCTTGTTCTGAAGCCCAACTTTCACCAAAACAAAGTTGCAGCATTCACGTTGACTCTGAGACACGTGCGTCAATGGACTTTGGAGAAGGTTCACGTGCGTCACCGACTCCATCTTTCAAAACTTTAACATGCACACATACCAGGCACAAAAATTTGAGGAGACTTGGCTGGAGCCCTGAATTCCTCCCCCTGGACCCTCCAGAGAGCCCTTCGGCAGTTGTCGTACCTGTCAGGTTTGCTCGGCCTGATTCCGACACCTCACAGTGTTGCGACTCGTGTGTTGCTTTGAAATTCGGCACGGCTTCAGTCAGCTTGCCCTTCATCATGAGGAAAACTTCCCGTCTGCTCATCCTTGCCCACGCAGACGGAACTGACAGAACAGATTCTTGCAAGCAACTTGATCATAAAAATTCGACATGATGTCTGGAATGGAGAACACAACACCTCAATTGCAATGAAATTTGTCTGAAGCAGTGACCGAAGCTGGTCGTGTGCGTGAGGCAGGCGCTGGAAGATTTGCATCACATCTCGTTTGTGTGTTTGGGTTCTGGTCTTGGCAGAACCTCAATCAAGTCAGCAAAGCAGTCCAGAAACTTCGAGGTTTTGGCTGTTGCACTTTTTAAGCGCGCGGCCTGGCGCGTAGCCGCGCGCTTAGTGCAATCACTGTCAGCATGTGTGTATTGGTTGGAGGAGGGGAACTGACTTGTGGCTCACAAGCCAGTTTGCCCGACTTGTAGCCCTGAAACCCCCAACAAACATATTGTTTCGGCCGCTTGTTGATCTCTGATATCTTGTTACACAACAATGTCAATCCCTCTCAAATGTCATCCAGACGACACAAAGTCTGGAGCAGTTTGTTGGGGGATTTGAAAAACCATAGCGATCGGTGGAAATTTGCGGCACGTCAGCAAAAAGAAGGAACTGACTTCTGTTGTTTCAGCTACCGTGTTTAGAAAACAAGTTCAGTTGAGGCTGTGAGCGGTTCTTGTACGAGTAACGGCATCATATTCCCATTGACCTGGCCCTCTGGATTGTGGTTGTAATGCCTCGGGTGAACCACTGAGACGTGAGGTTCTGCACAACAGACGACGCCTTCACGATCCACTCGCTGGGTTCGTGATGTTGCAAGGTAACTCCATTCTGAGATTTTCCTCCAATTTCAAATCATCAAAAAACTAAGGTTTCTATTTGCTCACGCAAAAATGCAGTTCTGGGAAAGTGAGAGTCGTCCAACACGACAAAAGAAGAAATATTTTGTCCGAATGAATGTCATTCACAAACACATCGTCTCGTACGTATCAGGCCTCTCTATGGGTTCTGCGATAGCGGTGCGTCAGAATGGAATTGAAACGAAATGATCCAAACAGGATCTTCAAAAATGATGGGACAAGAATGAGAAAGAACCACTTCCTGTTGTGTCCATATCGCTTCATCAAAGGCAGACAAATAACACCCAGGAAGTTCTTGCTCGGTTTCTCGTCTGCTAAACAACACTTTCACGCAAACAGCGCAATGACGTCTATCAATTTTTTTCGTTCGAGAGTCTGAACGGACTGTTTTCAATGAATTTATTCAGCCACAAACACGTCACGATATTTCGACCAACAGGGGAAAATGATCTTCCAAACAAGAATCATTTGGGAAAGAGTCGTTTAACTCACGACTGAAGTTTCCCTTGGCACTTTGTGCAGAGTCCTGCCTCGTGTCGTTCAGTGGAAACACGCGTACACCTAATTGGTTGTGACCTCGTCTTTGTGTGACATCGTGATGTCCTGGACAAATCAATTTCTAATGCTTTAAACACGGACCTCTGGAGAAACCTTTCCGGCACGTTTTTTGTGTGCTTTTTGCGTCGTCCATTGCCAGGTGATGTGTCACCCAAGGTGTGACAGATTGGTTCTTCCTCTCCAGCCACTGGGGATGTCACACGCAGGTGTTGGGGGTTACACGGAGGGGCCATATTGCGGGGCCCAGGTCATGTGACCCAATGAATTCTTGACATTGCTATCACAAGATGCAAACACTGGTCAAAGATTGAGGAGACGAAGAAGAACAAAAAGAATGTTTTTCTAACAAACAAAATGTTTTTCTGTGGGGGACTTCAGTACACTCCCGTGGAGCCTGAACGCTCTGCACTCGTTCTCCACTTGTCCCAAATTTGGGCTGAGACCCCTGGTTCCAGAATCTGTTTCTGCACTTGTTTCTTTCCTTTGGGATCAGACAAACCACCCCTGGTCCCAACAATTTGGGATCGGACAACCCATCCCTTGTTCCAAAAGGGATCATCAGAAAATTTCAGAACTTTCAAGTTTTTCGGGCACTTACGAGCGGTGGAGGAGTTGTGGTGTCAGGTCTTTCATCTTGAGTGAGTTTCTCTCATCGAGTTTCGCGTTGTGATAGTGATGTAGCCCCAGCATGTAACTGACAGTGACACTCACCTTTAATGTGCAGCACTGGCACTGCAATCTGCTGAGAAATTGACCCAGATGTTTGAGGCCTGCAGTGAGCCAAAACGTTCCCTCTCATCCCAAGAAAGCACCTGAAAATTTTCTGTGATGTGATACAACAGAGCCAGTCTTTGCAAAAGAAGGGTGTGGTGACAATGTCAGGCCTGTAGAAGGAGCCAAATGAACACAAGCATTTTGTGTCTCTCTTTTCAACGCTCCATTTTGATCAGCAATGCTGAGAGACCCAGAGAAGACGTCTTGTCTTGTTGTTTCTGACACAAAAGAAAACATTTGAAGGGTCACATTTGGTCACTTGATGCAGTTGTCAGTGCAAAACCTTTTGGCACACAATCACCATCACAGGAGTGGGTGGTGACTGCTGCAAAAATACGTGCAGTTTCCAGGCGATTGCTCAAGCACAGCACAGAATAGTAGTCAGCAGGATATGAAGGTTTTGCGTGTGCCAAGTGCCCACCCACTTGCATACACACATGTGCAAGATTCCCTCACAGGACCACCACATCTCCCAATGTCACCCACAGGCACGCATGTCTCACACACAGCGCTATCCTTCAAGAGAAAACAGCACAGCCTGCACGTTGACAAGTTGTGAGGTTCCTTCCCTGAGCACCAAGCGGTGCGGACGGTTGCGCGAAAGTCGACTCGCTGAATTCGATTTTTTGTCTCTCAGACCATTGCTGCGAAATCCTCGCATTGTCTCTCTTCATTCAAGACGTGGTCTCTTGCCTTTCTTCAGGCGTCACGGTGAAAGTGCACGTGGTCGACCTGGACGCCGAGTCCATCTGTCCGCCCATCAACGTGCGCGCCTACACGTCCCAGACCGTCCAAGACTTCAAGGACCTCGTTGCAGAGGTAAGTTGCTGCTTGTCGAATGGGTCTTGTCTTCATATGTCTTGTACATGGACAATCACACAAACAACTAGTTCTGAACTTTTGAGGGCAAAGTCCTGACAGTCGGTCACTGACCGCGTCAAAACATCGTTGTTTACAAGTTTGACAAGTGTGCGCGTCGCAGCTGTTCATGGCGAACGCTAGAATGGCAAGTGGGGGGTCTGAGAAAAGAAGCACTTCAGGTGAGCCTTCCGGAGCACTTAGCTTGGTTTTGCACTGTGATGTGCAGGAAGTGAGGCAATTTTAATGCTTTGTTGCTCAGCTGTCTCCTTTCCGGCCAACCGCGGGCCGTCTTGTTCTTCATTCTGTTAACTCTGTCCCAGAAGGATTGTCAAAATAGACAAAAGTTCCTCTTGTGTCTGTGGTCGGGGGGGGAGGGGAATGCAATGTCCATGCTTTACGTTCCAGGTCTTCCGTTTGGTGCAATGACACTGGCTCTGTGTGTGTGTGTGTGGTGTGTGTGTGTGTGTGAAGGGGAAAACCACACTGGCCTGTCTGACCCCCCCCCCTTGACACCGACCTGACTCCATGAACCCTCTGCCCCCTATCCCCTGGAAAAGGCTGAAAATCCGAAAGCAGTGGAAAGTTGTTGGTCGTGGGACGCCGCGCACTCGTTGATTTCTGATCGCTTGTTGAAATGTGTTTTTTGATATGTAAACCAGGTTTTGTGTGTTGATGGCGAGCACATGCGAGTCGTTTTGGAGAAGTACTACTGCAACAATGAACTTCGGTTGTTGAGTGCACCAACCAAAACTCTCAAGTCGGAAGGGTTTCTCAGAAGCAACAAGGTTAGTTCCCGTCTTGTACTTCGGATCGAAGCTTTCAAACTTCCTGTTGGAAAACTGCCCAGAATGGATTCGTGAGGAGCATCTCACATTCCCAAAGCCAAAAAAAAAAAAAAAGAAAAAAATTCGTTTGACAAAGAGCAGAATCCTGGAAAGCTGCTTTTGGATTTGCTACACTCGAATGAATCTGTTGAAAATCACGGAGAGTGAGCAAATCAAGAGTCAAGAACTTCGGCTTTGCGAGGTTCAATAAAGGGCCATGTAAAATGCCGATCACAAAGTGTGGGGCCTATGTGGCTGATTGAACTTTCATGGCAACTTTTGCATCAGCTCCATGTCAAGAAACATCCTGCACAAAAACGAGTGCCAAACTTCAACGTTCAGGAAAGCAACATTGTGGTTGCGGCAAGTGCTGGCAAAGGAGCAAACAAGTGGCCAACATTTTCCCGTTTCCTGTCGTGGAAAGGTATATCCGGCTTTCAAAGTGTTCTTATTGTTGCCAGGTTTTCATCGAGTGCTCTGGCACCGAAGATGACGCGCAGGATCCGTGGGTTCAATCCAAGTTCTACAAAATCCTGGACCGCTTCGAGAACACGATTCGGGTCAATATCGGCCTTCCTCCATACACTCAAGGTGAGCCTCTTCAAACCCTTTTCCCGCGTCACAAGGTGAGCGCACACACACACACACACACACCCACACACACACACACACACACACACGGACATAGAAGTACCCAGAAACAAGCGAAACTTCCTTCGGAAATATCTTTGTTGTCTTGGTTTGAGTGTCATTTTCCTGTGCTGCACTGGCAGTCGATGCTATTCCACGGCCAAAAAGAAATGACACAATCAGCTGTTGTCTCCTTTCCCCTTCTGGCTCGATGTGCGTGCACATCATAGTGAAGGATAAATTGCAACGCATTATGAAGACATCGTGTTGCATTTGACAGAGCCATGCGAAGTGTACCGCTCCAAGGTGAGTCCGAGCGACAGCACGCACAGCAGCCGCTCCCGGGACGTCGACGAGGGCATCGGAGAAAGCGAGCCCGACGTGCCCCGTGACAGCCCAGGCCTCAACGGTGTCGACAACACCGACGCTTCCGTCAACGCGAGCAGCAGCAGCAGCACTCCGCTGCTCGTCGGCTATGTGAGCACGTCGGACGACGTGCTTGGCAAGTCGCTGCTGGACATGGGCAAAGAGAGTTCAGCGAGCACGCTGTCGTCCGTGCAGACGGCAACAACGACCAGCTCCTCGAGCTGCTCCTCAGAGAAGAACTCGCCCGAGGAGGAGCACGACCCGCGCGCAGCGCACATCGCCGCCCGCATCAGCGAGTTCGGGGACCAGGCGGCGGCGCAGGACGGCGGGGGCGGCGCGGCGGCGGCGGGCGAGCCCAGCAGCGTCATGGACACCGCCGACGCCGCCAGTGTCACCGCTGAAAGCAAAACAGGTGCGTATTGGTTCTCATACAAGCAAAATAAAAGTCCGGCCAAAGCGCAGAACAGTCAAAATGTGAAATCACACTTTCAACGTCCTCATATCTCAGTTTGTCTTCAAACTTCAACGACAAGGATCAGCAGAAACTGACAAATGAATCGTGCTTGAAATGTGTAGCTTTGTGGCTGTCTTTAACTTCTTGTTCGTGACAGCAGATGTTTTGTGCTGCTCGTGGTCTGAAGTCTTTTGAGATGTCATCATTTCAAAGACTTGCACCTTGAAACTCAATCTACATTTTCTACGGTTGTCACTTGTGTGTCCCCTGCATCCGTTCCGTTGTTGTGAATTCGGCGTTTCATAAGGTGCAAACACTGTCGTTTGTCAGGACACGAACGGACGTTGCTATTTGAGAGAACTCGACGGAGCCGCAGTGTGTTGTTCTGGTTGCTTTCGCCTCATATTTCAAAGTCACACGATCCCCGAACCCACCCCAACCTGCCCAACGCACCAAATGTCACGCGACCTGAGGGGTTGGGTGACATTTGAAAATCTTCCGTTGCCTGATATCAAAAATGTACGACAATTATTTTGAAAATTTTCTGTCACATGTCTTGTGATTGGGGGTGACATTAGAAAATTTGGATGTCACAAGACATGACATTTTCAAATGTCATGCCATGTGCCCCCTGGTCACATGACACTTAAAAATATTGCTGGGGTCACTGGCAATTGCAAAGTTTGATGTCAGGTGACATCCAAAATTGTCGACATTGGGCGACCCCAACCCCAGTCAGGTAACATTTGGCTGTGAGCCGTCACCAAACATGACATGTCTAGGTTATACTCCGCCGAGTGTTCGGCAGAGTCGGCATGCCAGTTGTTTGGAGTTCTTTGACCGCGAGTGAGATTAGGCGTGCTATAAGTCCAGGTTAATTGGACATGAACCTGTCAGAGCGGGCGTGATCTTTGGCCACCACCAAGATCGCATTGTCATCACGGATTGTCGTGCAACAAATGATGGCAGGAAACTTCAGTGAGATTACAAAGAAGCCCCATCGCTGATCCAGAAAACAACCCTGTGTGTAGAATTTCTCCCTGGGGGACGTTTCTGCTCGTATTACAAATATAAGCAGATTACTCACAATTTTCAGTCGCCACCAAGTTAATTTGGCACACAGATCCAGTTGCCAATGGAAACGTTCAGATTCAATCAATGTACTGTGCTGGAGCTGCGTGACTGCATGGTTGGAGCTGAATCTTGGCTTTGGAGAGGAAGATGCTCTCGTTGTCCCGCCGCAGAATAAGAGATACGTATGATGCCTTGTGTGATTTCGCCCTTTCCAGTTGGAGGTCTGACGTGGCTGCCGTGTAATCGGCTCGTCCAAAAGTGAGGACTTCCCTTCAGAGCAATGGAAATGTCACCGCTGATCAGCAACTATCTCTGCACAGCAAGCCTGTGCGCAAAGATTGAACTTTGGGGCTGGTGACAAGTTGTGTTGAGGATTTCAGTCACAAGATGTGTTCTCTCTGGCTACCTTTCGCTTTCGCCGATGTGGGCGACCAGACACAAAACATGCCGTGATGTCCTGTGTAACGTTTGTGCTTACAAAATAGAAACTCAATCCTCAGTTGCTCAGCTTTTTTGTCGGTTTGTGAGATGCTGGCAAAAAGTTGAAGCACGAATTGTGCGGGACAAACCAAGGTGAAACAAACTTTGCAGTTGTGATCAATTCCAACACGTTCGATCACGATCACACGCACTGACGTGTCCCTGTGGAACGGAACTCCAAATTTGACTTCTGAGTTATTGGCACTGCCAATTTCATGGCACCAACTTGGGTGTGTTGGCTCGAACTGTGGACGAAACAAACATTCCCGCAAAAAGAACATTCTTTTTTGTTTCTCCTCTCCACCCCCTCCGATCATCACAGGAGATTCGTGTTTGCATGTGTGGCTTCTGGCATGTACGTAATCTGGGTATGTTATCACTGACCATGCACGTAGATTTCTTGCTGGAGAAACACTGGGGAGTCTTTCCCGAAAAAATCTCGACCAAGTCACACGAGTGTTTCTCAAAAGCTGTCGTGTCACGACTGAGAAATGAACAAGCCGACACACAAAGTTGTGAATGGATTTCAGATCAGAAAAGGAATTGCGTTCTGCTTGCTTGGTCGGTGAGCTGTCAAAGAAATCCGCTTCTGAAAAGTGAACACTTCAGTGGCATTGAAAGGTTTTCAACGAATTCACAATGTTGTCTTTGCTTTACCAAGGAAAGGTTCAAGCTGACCTTGCAACAGTTTCAAAGGAACATTTTCCCCAGATCTGGAGAGACACAGTGCATAATTAGCTCCATTAAACACTCAGCAGTTGCCATTCTGCAGTTTGCTGACGGGAAAGGAAGAAAACGCTGAAGCTGTGCACAGTGTACGAGTTCGTCAGATTATTGGGTCCATTAAAAGTTGGTCATTGAAACCACCCAGCGGGGAGTCGGTCACGAGGATTTCCCAACTCAGGAAGACGTGAGTGTCGATCATGCAAGCGAGCACGACGTGTCGTCAGTGACATTTGCTCGTATTTTGAAAAACACAAGGAGGTTTGACCAAGCGGTCAATCACTGGGTGTTCACAACTGACGATTTCAAGTCTGAGCATTTTGAAATAATCCTGTCGAATAATGTTCAGGTCAGTGTTCGTTGAGGGTTCTTTCGACATTATCTTCACCCAGGGTCAATGTGCTCCTCTGCATATGGACACTCAGCCGCTGCTTATTCCGCCTTCTTCCCCAATATTCCTTCAGACAAATGTTATTTCGGGTCCAACTCCAGTGGCGGTGCTCTTGATGTGTGGCTGGACAGGTTTATTCCACATTTCACTGTTGTTCTTTTGACTCAGTTTTTTGCGGATGGTACTCTTACAAGAAGAGATGGTGGACTCCATGTACAACTTCCTCTGAAGCTCAAGCGCAACATGATACGTGTACTAAATCGAGGATCACAAAGGGACGCAAAAAATATACCAGGGTCGCTCTGCACCGAGCCAATCTGGCGTCTGACCACAAAAGGTTGAAAAGAGACCTGTCGATGCAAACCGAAAGCTGTTTCCAGATTGGGGTTCCTCCTTCTATTCGAACGAAGAGACTTTGTTTACAATGGCCTTCCTGGCACATCAGTTCATTCACAAGCTCAGCTGAAGTCAGACTGACTCGAAGGTGTGGGAATCAGGCCTTCGTTTGGAACAGACAAAGCTGCACAGAATGTCGAAATTGCCCAACTGTTTTCCGTTTCTTGTCACGCAGGTGGTGAAGAGCCGAGCATCGGCGGACTCGAGGAGGACGGCGGCAGCGGCGGCGGCGGCGGGTGGGACGCGGAGGAGGACGAGGCGGCGCAGGAGGAGCGGCGCCGCGCGCACGACGCCGAGTACGCCAAGTACCTCACTGCCTCCGTCCACATCAACGCCGAGACGAATGACAGAAGTGAGTCGTAATCCTACGCGCAGTCCACTGCCATGGGCTGTTGAACTTAGAAAGTAGATCGACATCAAGTTGAAGCGAACAGGACCGACAAGACGCTTTTGTTGGTGTTACTTGGCACCCAAGTGCGAACGAAGGAAGTTTGAACACTCCGCTGATAGGCTTACAGGCTGAATGAACCCTCCAGACCAGTCACGCGCGACAGTGATTTTCTGTGGGTGACGTCTCACTTGCCACGTGCAGAGATAATTAATACCGGTGGTTTCTGGAAAAGAAGATCAGAGGAACATAACCAGCAAATATGAGCCCAATTAGATATTTTGAGAAGAAATGACGCCAGTTGTAGGGATTAATTCCGGCGTGTAAACATCCTGAGCTGACCTTTCGTTGGTGTTGTCCTCAAAACCAAAAATAGCTTTCCTCACGACGGAAGCTTGTTGTTTTCGCCCAAGTTGTTTTCTTGCTCTTTCGTTTCTTATTTCAGCTTTAATAAATTCTATTTTTTTACCTGACAGACATGACTGTGTACGTGGACAAGCGCATGTCGTTCGGAGCTTTCAAGAGTTGCTTGGTTCCCTACGTCGGAGTTTCTTCGGAATATTTCAGGGTACGTTGCAACAACACCACAAAGGGGCAAACTTTTACTTGAAGTCTCAATGTCCGTGTCTAGAGTGGAGCCTTCAAAGAAACTGTGTGTGTCTCGTTTCGCCTGCAGGTGTATCGGGTGTACGGCACCTACCAGGAGACGGAGGTCACGAGGTTCAACGACACGCTGGCCTCATTTGGAGATGACGTGAAGGTATTGTTTCATGCCGGGGTCTCCATCTACATGGGAATGGGTGATGCCCAGTACCTGTTCATTCAGGAAAAGAGGGAGAAGTGAGCAACTCCTTGCAGAATACATTGATTAGGTTCACAAAGTCCCACAAAGGCAATTTGTTCCCGAAAATATTGCTGAGTTTCTGAAGAAACAAAAGGACCCTTTTTCCTCTCCGTGTCTGTCAACTTTGTCTGGACATTGTTGTTGGCAGGCGTGTGTCATCAGAGTTTCAGATGTTCGTGGACACTTGAGGCCCATTTTTACGTACTCCGGCAGATAGAGTTGTATGAATGTTTCACGGTGTCATTTTGGAACTGAGAATCAAGTGACACAAAGAGTTGGATTCAAGTAACACGACAGTACACTTTTCCGGACTCTGAACGTCAATACAAAAAGTGAGGCTGTGACTTTCCCGCAAGCACAACCCAGTTATGACTGAGTTTTCTTGCTGTGAAAATGGTAATTCTTCTGCTTTTGGGTGCAGAAGGTTTTTGTTGTTGTTTGTTTGTGGGGTTTTTTTTGGGGAGGGGGGCAAACTTACAAGGCGCATTCCGGGTGCAGATGCTCGTTGCCAAAACCGGTTGACCACTTGATCCCTTGTGTGGCGGGTTGCAGCTGCTTCAGGCAGGCTCATTTGGAAACTTGAATGCCTCACGGAGCGACACAGAACGTGCGTCATACTGATGTCTACTGAGCACCTCTTCTTTTTGCTCAGATGGTGGTGAAACTGGGTCGGGCTTTAAAGCCGGGGGAGCATAGAGTGCGTCTCTATCACATACAGCCCAACGAGGCGGAGGTGAGTTTTTTCTCGCGAATTTTGTATGAACCATCCAAGTTGGCAATGTACTGATGATGCAACTGCGAGATTGTCACGAACTGTTACAGGTGTGCAAGCTGCTGCTGGAGACAATCTTTTCCCGGACGATGACGGTGCTAGAATCAAAACATGTGATAATCTCAGAGCTACGCAGTCAATGTGATATGGACCTCACGGTGGATAGGTTCGTGAAAATTCTTTTCCGTGTTGAATGACAAAAGTATTTCCGCTGAGAGCTGCAGTCCCAGCAGCTGCACGTCTGTTTCTCCTCTCCGGTGTTGGGTGTGTGGTGAGATGACAATTTCTTTCTCGCAGGATTCGGCTGAGGCGAAAGACAGGGAAGAATCCAGGTAACATTTACCTGAACGCGCAGACGTACGACGACGCGATCTCCATGATGAACACCTGGGACATCTACCTCGAGATCCTCGAAGGTGCGAAGCAACACAACTAGCACTTCCATTGAGTAACCCTTTTGTTTGTTCGCTTGTCTGAAGGATACCTCGTGCGTTTTCACAGACACAGAGGAGAAGAAGGTGAAGGCGTCCCAGTTGCAGGTGTACGTGCGCCCTTGGTGGCCGTCCAAATATCTAGTCGGACCTTTGCGGGAAGTGGTGCTCGACAAACACACCATCACTGACCTCAAGGAAAAGGTCGGTTTGTTTTGTTGTGTATGAGTTGTGTCTCAACGATTTCTGCTCACATTTCCTGAACCCACTCGTACATACTCGTATTTGCTTGAAAGTTTTTGTCTGTCACATGTGTCCAAGTTTGCTGACACACTTCGTTTGGTGCTCATTTTGTTCTTGCTATGTCTCATTGCCATGAAAGAAGCTTAGTGCGGCATATTTTATCAACATGGGCTCTGTTTTTGCTCTTCAGATATCAGAATTATCTGGTCTGCACGTAGATGACATTGAGTTTGCAAAGGTAAGAACAGATGCGTCGAAGAGATGCTGTATCTACTTTGTTGCACGCATTTCTGAGGCCAAATGTGAATGCCAGTTGTGGTAAGAAGGAAACGTGCTAATTGATAGCGTCGCTGTTGGACCTGTTCCGTGTCGAAATGGACTCCAAGTCAATTCATCTCGCTCCCGATTGTTTGTTCACCTGAGACCCTCGAAGCTGCCCTGTTCCCGAACACTCGTGCTCGAACTGGCTGTTTTTGCAGGGTCGCGGAATCTTTCCGTGCGACACGTCGGTCGTGGACCTGCACTCGGACCTCGACTGGAACCCAGACGTGACGACGCTTGGCATGTGGCCGCTGCACGTGTACGAGGACGGAAACGTCATCTACTTCCGGTAGGAAAATGGCTGAGTCCGTGCCGAGTTGTTTTTTGCTCGTTCGTGAGAGAATTGTTCAATTGGGTTCACAGTCGAGCGCGTCTGTGGAAGCTTTCGTGGGAATCTGCCGTTGTTTTCTTCCTATCCTCTCTCGGAGAAACAGGATTTCCTGCAGACTAATTTGACGGCTTTCAAGTTGCAATCTCACGCTTCTCCAATGTCTCGATGCCAGCGGCGCTTTGTTTTTGCACGCGCCGACTGCGCATTTGTACCACTAGCATTGGCCGGGGTATTGTCCGCAGTGTCGTAAAGAACAGCAAATTTCTGTAAATAAAAAAAAATGACCCTTCATCAAATGTATCCAATTCTGAGAAAACCCCACTTTTGTAGTGAAGGCTAAAATTTTGCAACCCCAAAAATTTGATCTTTTTGCCCTCATAAACCTAAAAATTTAAACTTGATGAATTCCTCACTTGACCATTATTCTTGACCCAAATACATTCATGAAGACCCAAAGGTCCAAATTGGAAATTCAGCTTCACCAAGAAAGTTCTGTTGACATGCTTTCTGTTCTTGGTGCCTGTTGGTGGTCTGTTTCAGTTGTCTACCATTTGGGTTACTCAAATTTGAGCAACCTGAAATGGTTGACCAACATCCTCAAATCACCTTCTTAGAAGATTTTGAGGGACTCCCAATGTTATCAAAGTATTGTGCTTTGTGAAATGTGCTTTGTGAAATTTGTATCCCTGACTTTGACACACCTGAAACCATGTCAAATGTTGACAAATAAAAAAATGAATACTGCCACTCAAACATCCAGCCAATGTGCCACAATCCACCAAAACTTCTTTCACCAAATATCTGTCTTTTTTGAAATGCAACTGACTCCTAAATTCTGGACCCCCAAATTTGAACTTTTTGACCTCTTCAACCCAAATTTCAAACTTGACTTATTCCTTCTTTCACATCATCCTCAACCCAAAGAAAACCCAAGAGACCCAAATTTGAACCTCATCTTTGCCAAGAAACTTTACCAAGAAACTGATGTTCACACACTTTTCATCCTCAATGCCCTCAGGTGATTTGTTTCGGTGGCTCATCGGTTTGGTCGCTCACAATTTGAGCGACCTGAACGATTGACCAACCTCCTCAAATCACCAAAATATAACAATGTCAAAAGTTATCCGACACACACACTGATGCACGCATGCGTGGTGCACACACATACTCACACGCACGCACACACACACACACACACACACACACACACACACACACACACACACACACACACATGATTTCGCAAAGAGGCCAGTTAACATAATTGCGCATTCAGAATTTTCCTGCACCGCAGAGCGCAATGCCCAGGGGTGAAGCTGAACGTCGGGGGGCTTTGGCAAACTCACCTACACCGGGGGTTCTTTTTCTTTCTTTCGCCGGTGGGGTTTGTTGGATGTCTTCCTGACAGCTCAGTTGGAGTCAGGGTGTTACCAGCAGAAGTTAAAACCCAACAACACGGAAAGAAAAACCCAGGCCCTTACAGAGCTGTTTGGTCAATATTAGGCTCAGTTGGAGTCAGGCCAGAGCCACTCTAACAGCTCCTCGAACTGAACGATTTGGACGCAAAGTCAGCCTTGTCCAGCCCAAATCCTGCCAAAAGCTCCTGGCAGGGAAAGGCTGTTCAAAGCTGACAGGTGTTGTTGTCACTCCCGCTCGCTGACGTTCCTCTGCGTGCGCGTGCACAAGCATTCCTGTTTGTCTTCCAAGTTGTACCAAGTTCGTGCGTTTAGGCCAGAAATGATTGTGGTTTTTCATTCCCCGATTGTCTTTTTTTGCCGGGAAGGGAATCGTGTTTCTGCTCTGTTTTTGTTGAACAACTAATCGTGTTGTGTTGACGTATCTCTTCCCAGAGACAAAAACGAAAAGCTGGTGGAATTGAGTTCGGAGAAGAAGAAAGAAATGCAGCAGAAGGAAAATGCCAGGTGAACAAAATCTTCGTCACTGCGATTTCAAGGGCTTTTGACGAAGGGAGACGATCAATGGCAATTTACTAAAATTAATTGTCGTATGAAGTACCTTTTGAAAGGATTTGTGATGTGCCTTGAAGTTTTGATCGCTGCAACTTCTCAGTAATTGGTACAGTGTGTAATTGCAATGGGCGTCTTTTTCTTTGTCAATTTGTCTGAAATCTTGTCACCAACTCGAAAGTCTTCCAGATAAGAGAAACATGTTTCATTCAGACGTGGCGAAAGAGTTGTTTTTTACTGTCAGTTGAGAACACCATTTCTGTGGGTCCTTTGCTTCGGATTCTTGTTTGGCTTTGTTACTTTGACTCAACTTTACCCGTTTTCTATTTGTTTCGTGCAAAACCACGGGAGTAGCTGACGAGTGCTCTTTTTTTTCCTTTGCAATGTCTCCGTGTCTCCATTTTCGTGTGTTTTTTCCTTTCAGGCTATCGAAACTGAGCACACGGTCTTATTACTCGCCGAGGAAAGAACGTGCCCTCAAAATCTACACGGACGACCCGCCGTCTCCGAAACAAACGGACTTTTCTGTGGCTCGAAGTGAGTTCTGACACGATGAAGCGTGTCAGGGGCTTCAACAAAAATGAAATGCATCGACACGAGAGTGAACTTTTTGAAGGAGAACTGGTGTGAGTTCGCTTCTCACACTTCGTAGTGTCACGAGCATTCTCAACGACAACGCTAGATTGCAGCAAAATAGTCAATATCTTCAAGTGCGAGAGTGGCCAAACAATAGCGGGGGCGGCTCGTGCACGAAGATTCACCAACGCGATTGAAGACACTTCTCAGCGTTGCCCCTTCACACTCTTCGTTCCAGCTGCCTTTTTCATCTTTACATTACTTCGGAGTGCGTATCTGCGAAACAAAAAAATAATTTCATGTGAAAACTCTCTTCAAATTGAGTTTGTCAGTGTGCCTCAATTCGCCTCCCATGGTTTGCAGTGCAGTGAATTCATCTTATTTGAGCCAAAGATCTTTTGAATGTGATACAAACATTTGAACACGAGAGATGCACTTTGAAGTTCCAGAAGAATACCTGTGTTTTGTGGAAGTGTTTCTGAGGGCTTTTCCCGACGGCGCTTGTTTGTTTGTGCACGGAATCCATTCCGTTGTGTGATGGACGCAGCCGCAGTGAGGAGCGTCTCGACATTCTGAACCCGACGTCCGTCTGTCTCAGTGCGTCACTGTTTGCTTTGTGATTCACAATTGTCGGCAATGTTGTTGAAGGTGGAGTTGTGTCTCACGTTTGTTTTTGTTTTTTGTTTCCTGCTCATGAGTGATGAAATAGGTGGGTCATCAGAAATTGAAGATTTGACAATAGTTTGCACCCATTTTTTCCATATCAGGTGACCCACTTTTCTGGTCACGCAGCATCCAGTGTGAGATGCCAAGTGCAGTGAGTGTTCCTTGCTGTCGGCATGCCAGTTGGGGGGGGGGGTCCCATTGCGCTGGCGACGCGGTTGTGCTCAAAGCTCTGCTTTCTTGTTCAGAGACACCATTCTCACTTTGTAATGGTATCGCTGCCCTCTTTTGTGTGAGAAAGTGCAAATCTACATTGTGGAAATTGCTTCACAATTTGCTCCCGAGATGCCAAGAAAGAGATGTGTTTTCGCTTCTCGGATGTTTGCGAAGCACTTCCACGGGTCAGAAATTTGATAACCGAATGACAAATTGAGCTGAATTCGTGAATCTTCTTGAAGCCACGACAATGAAACGGACAGTTTAATAGCCTGTTGAACTGAAAGTGTCGTGACGTTGGGACAAATGTCTCTCATCCAATAAGAAACTCGCCGATAGTGTGCGAAATCTTTTCAACGTAAAGAGCTCCTGGTGGTGTGCGTTCTTGATGGAAAATATGCCAGTTAGTCTGTTAGTGTGTTGTTCATGAGGGGGCAGACTGGGCAGACCGGCTGTTCAGCAGGGGTGCTGCTCAGTGGGGTGAGGTTGGTCAGCAGCAGAGGGGACTGATCAGCAATGGAGTTGACAGTGGTTTGCTGAGTGGGCTGGTCAGTAGTGTGGCACGTCAGGTGTGGGCAGCCTGCTACCCCTTCCCCTGTCCTTGTCTTCCATCAGTTTTCATTTCCGGCTAGACAACATCGGATTGATTCTTTGAGCACAGACTTCAAACAAGAGAACAGATCAGATAAAAGCAGTACTGTTTTGAAGACATAAATTTCATTTGAGTTTGCTGCAGTGGGTGCTCGTGGCTTCCCTGTAAGGCACGAACTTGAAAGTCCTTTCTCTTAGGTACCGAGCAAACCACTTCTGGAAACAAGCAGGCAGTGAATCGGACTCTGAATCTCAGACTGTCGGGAGGGACTTTTCAAAAACATTCCCAAATAAATCCAAAAAAATCCACTGACATTGCTTGGAAGGGGAATTTAGATCTCTCCTCCCTCCAATTCTGTGGCCGACCAAACGGCTGAGCTGCGCGCTCAGAAAGCTGTTTTTTGCATGTCTGAAAGGAAGACTTGCGAAAAGCTGTGTGCTGTCCAAAGAAAGGCCTCCTCTCCTCCCCCGACATGTTTCTCAGCTGCGAACTCACCGGCATAAATTTGTAATCAAGCCAACCAAGTTTTCTACATGTGGGAAGGGAATCTCTTGTCAGCAAGCCCACCAAAGTGAGGCTGCGAATGCTTCACGGCGGGCACCTGATGTTGCAAAATTGTGAAAGAAATTCACTCGGTGGAGCCGCTGTTTTTGCCTCAGATTTCAATGATGAGTGACCCCGGCAACTCCAACCGCACCACCACCGCCTCACCCCACCCACCAAATGTTGAATGGCCTGGGATCACATGGCATCTGAACACTTTGCACTTGGGGGCACCCAACATGTCAAAAAAGGACTCCAGGGAGAGTCATCAACATTTGACTTTTGCTAGGATCACCAAAATTTCTGATGTGGGGTGATCACCCCACCCCCTTGGGTCACTCAATGGACATTGGAAATTTGCTGGGGTCACTGGCACTTAAACATTTGTGACATCCAAAATTTCTCATGTTGGTTGACACCTCCCCGTTGTCACTCAACATTTGAAACTTGCTGGGCTCACCAGCAATTCAAAAGTTTTGGCATCGAAAAATTCTGATGTTGGGCAACCACCCTTCTTATCACTCAACATTTGAAATTTTCTAGGGTCACCAGTTTTTTGAAAATTTTGGCATCCTTTCTGATAGTAGGTTCCCCTTTGCCCTCAGTGTCACTGAACATTTGAAACAGGGCTGTCGCTTGACATGACACGTCACACTCCGCCGCGTGTTCCACGCAACCAGCATGCTAGTTCTGCAGGCCAATGGTCAACGCCTAAACTGCCCTCTGGCCTAGCTCGTTGTACGACATTCTGCCGCGAACTTGTGAGCGAGCACAAGTTCAGCTTCAGACAAACCGTTGTCAAGCCTTTTTCCTGTTCCCAAGATTCACAAAAAGGATTGGATTTCCCGAAGACTGGGGCGATTTTGTGATTCCTTTGTCAAAAAGTGCCCCTCATCCAGGCCAAGCAGTTCTTGGACAGGTTTTTCGACTGGTAATCACCAGTTTTTGTGTGAGATCATTCTTTCGCTCGATTTTCATTGTGTTGCTCAGCGCAAGGTTCGAACATCTTCATCGATGCCAATGTGTACAAGTGTATAAAGTCAGTCACCACTGTATTTATTCTGTACAAATGTAATAAAACGTCCCAAGCAGTGTCCAGTTGTCTGGGTACATGCGGAAATGCATTTGAGATTGTGGCTTGTACTCAAGGAAAGGACACCAGAAATAAAAACCATGAACACCTCACGTTGTGGGTTTGGATTTCTTTTCAAAAGTTCAAAGTGATAATGGGAAAAAAAACTTTCTGAAGATGCGCATCACAGTGGATCGTACAAGCAACTGTCGCTTGGTTCGAAGATCTAATCGAAGATCTAATCGAAAAAGTCCTCAATGTCAATCCCCGGATCCAGCAAATGATCTTTGAAGGGCGTGACGTCCATTTGATTGAGAATGAGATTTTCTATTGTTTCCTCCAGGTCAGTTTCTCCGATAAGAACAGCACCATGAATGCGACCTTCGCTAAACACTAATTTGACGTACTCCACTCCTGCAAAAAAGAACTGTTCCGGTAAATCTTGCACGGCGTGTGTGGGTCTGCAACAAACAGGCCTCTCAGTGCCCCCAAGTGTCAGCAGAGTGCCATAACCAACAAACCTTTGGTGATTCGGACCAGCAGTTCATGGTTCTGTCCCAGGCCTTGAGCGTTGAATTTACCCAGCAACACCACCTGCCGCGAGTGAAATGAAATTTCCTTCGTGCTTCGTACGCTCACAGCTGCGCTTGACATCAGTGTTCGTGCGGTGTGATACCGGTATTCACCTTGTAGTTAAAGAATCTTGTAACGTGGGCGAACAGTTCGAAGCAGAAGTCCATGTCGATGGGTTCCACCTGCGCTTCTGCCACCATGCACTTGGCAGCGTACGAGCCCATCTGCCGCGCCTGCGACCACAGCCGCATCTGCGAGACCAGAGAGCTTCCGTCAAGTTCGTGCTCGGGAACAGCAGCTGCAATTTCATTCTTCAAACCCAAACTGGCAATGTTTCAAGTCACGATCTCGGTACATGCGGTTCCAGAGCACTTTCCGGGACGCGAACTTGCAACACAGAAACTCGAACACTTGATGAGGAACAACCACGGTCGGAAAACAGTATGAACAGCAGACAGGCAGCGAGCGCCACGGCTCGGGTCACCTGGAGCCAGTGCGGTGTGGGTTCCCAGCCCGCGGAACACACGTCTCCCGCGGCGTAGACGCGCGGCGCACTCGTCTGCATCCTCTCGTTCACTCGGAAACCGCCGTCTGCAGCACATTCCAGCTGTGGTGGAAAGGGCTTTGAGATGAGTGAAAATTAATCGTGTAACACGGCACCCACTTGATTCCAGTTGTCTTCTGTACAAAGGCGACGAGTATGGATTCTCTCATGGACACAAAAAGGGAACAACTCACGTCATTTTCCAAAAATGGGTCAGTGTTCGGTATCACTCCTGTAGCACTCACAATGAAGTCGCAACCAAAAGTTTTCTTGTTGCTCAGCTGAACATAAATTGGCCAGTCTCCTATCGAAGATAGATTTGGATAATCCACATGACGAATCACACCAAATAAAGCACAAGGAAACCAAAAAAAAAAAAAAAAAAAGGTGAATCAGAACATTACCTGGAGCTGAGGGCGAACCTGGAAAGGGTTCATCTTTCAACATGGCTGCTTGAAACTCTTGGGGAAAAAATATTTTCAGGATTTCCACTCGGTGTTCAACGTGCACCCGGTGGGAATACTGAAAGCAGAGAGGCGCAAACATTGAGCAAACAGCGATCCGTGATCCAAAGGCTCCAACCAAGTGCCATGAGGTGTTGTAGATTGAAACAAAACCTGAGAGGCTCCAGACAAGTGAATACCGGTTGACCAGTCGGGTCCCAAAGCGGTTCCTTGAACATGTTTGTTCTGAGACTTTGATGAGGCTTCTGCAAACACAAAGATCAATGGTGGGAAAGAGCAAGCAAACTTGTCAGGCGTGGATTTGGTGATCTTGAAGAAAACCAAACGCAGAGTGTTTCAATGTTCTTCGACACAGTCAAACAGAACACTTTGGTGTAAGTTCGCAAACATGACACTCACAGTAATGAATGGCGGTTTCGATTGTGTCCCTGAGAACAGAAACGACCGAAAGTGGTGAAACTGTGCACCTCGGGAACCCCACGAACCTTCCGTTGTGTACTTGCGTCGCTTGGACGGCCCCTCAGCCAGCTGTTTGTCGGCGCTGAGTTGCGGCAGGAAGAACTGGGCGGCGCCTGCGTCGACGAATGTGTGACTGATCGACTCGTCCTTGATCGCCCAGACCACTTCGCAGCCTTCCACCTCGTAACTGTTGTGAAACAAAAGGTTCGACAACCGAAGTGACCACGTCTGATGAAGTGTCAGATCGTTGTCGCCGAACGAATTCCAGCAAGTGGATACTGCAGACATACTCACACTAATTCAGTTGCTATGCCTCCATTTCCGACGATCATGATCCGTCTTGCTTTCTGTATTCTCCGTTGGAAGACCTGGAAAGAATAAATCAGAACCTAACAGCAAACTGGCAATCGCACACTGTAGCGACAAAGTGACTTCAGAGATCCATTGGACAGCGTCACTCACCTCCACTGTTTCCGTGTCTCGGATTCCGAGGACGAGAGGATTTTCCTTTGCAACAACCTGAAATCATGAAATTTTTGTGAAGTGACAATGTGCTTTGAGCCAGACAGAAGTACATATCTTTATCGTTACGTTATTTGGGTGTCATCTGTGAAAGTGTTTTCTAACAAGAATGCCACGCATAAAAAGCGTGTGGTCCATACAAAGGTTTGTCGTTCACCCGAAAGATTTTTTGGCCATTTCAGAAAATTTTGAAAATTTCCATGTTGAGTGAGCTAGGCAGCCCATATTAAGTTGGCCAGGCCATGTTAAGTTATTGGGGGGGGGGGTAACATAACAAAGTTAAAATAAACCAGGATAATTTTTATGCCATTTGTTGTTTTTTTTTTTTTTGGGTTGTTATTTTTTTGGTTGGGGGGGGGGGGGGGGGGTTT
>JAAUXT010044584.1_pt1 | contig 20939 bp, 26 predicted proteins | sample 7278171 | NCBI WGS metagenome assembly JAAUXT01 (sample SAMN14350112, study PRJNA611818) | marine sediment metagenome | isolation source: surface marine sediment (1.8m) | place: French Polynesia: Moorea | collected 2018-08 | reverse complement strand
TACTTTTGGAAGAGGCTGCCTATAGGTGATTTGATTTCGCTCACTCCGATTTCACTCGCTTTTTCCAAAAGCTCACAAATCGGACCAAGCTCCTCAAATCACCTAAAAAATTTGGTGCTTTTCCAGCCTGATGGTTGGGAGATCGTCAACTTTGCCAAAGGAAACACCAGCATGAAATTCATGCATTTCCAATCTTTGTTGCCAGTTTCCCATCTTCAATTGTCAACGTGTCACTGCACGTCACAAATTAATCCACATGCCCGTGCCCAAACAAAAACTTTGCCTGACACTCCCTCGGTTTTCGAGCAGTGAAATAGTGTCACGTGGACGTGTTTTGGTTCCTTTTCGGTATTTTGAACGAACGTTCTTGTGAAATTAGATCCCCCTTTCAAAGTGCCACTCGTTGTGTTCTCTGATGAAGACGCCGCAGTCGTGCTTCGAGAAAATCAATTTGTTGAAATTTTGTCTGCAAGGGTGTGTCTTTCTTGTAATTTCGTTGCACCTACAGTTTTGAATGCCTTGTCAGAATAGATGTTGTGTGTTGTTTAAATGTCACTTTTTTGCCCGACTGTGCAGCAAGCGAAGCGCGAGCGAGAAGACCAGCCTCCGCCGCTGCCCGTTAAACGGCGCTCGACGCCGTCCTGGAGCGGCGGGTCGGACCCGGAAAGCCCCACCGAGAAGCTGCTCTCTGTCCGCCAAGAACCCACAGCAGGCCGCGGAGGAGCGAAGCCTGGGGACGGGGACCCGGGTTCCAGATATGGGGTGAAGTCGAGTGCATTGGGGTATGGTCCGAAGCCGTACGGTGTTGAGGCGAGGAAAGATGTGTCTGGGTTTGGGGCGGGTGCAAGGGTAGATTCGGGAGGGTACGGATTGAGGCAGCCTGCAGGGCCGCGAATGGGAGTCAGTGCTGGCTATTACGGGGCGGGCTCCCGCGGGGCCACGTCCCCCACGTCCTCCGTCTCCCCGGCTCTTTCTCCGAGCCGCCCTGCCGCCACCCCGTCACCCACGCTCAGTCAGATCGTCCTTCGCAACCGCGGCCCCAGTAAGCCTGGGGACGACGTGTCGCCGGGCTCCACCCCGACCACCCCATCCTCTGACGCCAGCGGTGGATCAGCCGCCGCCTCAGCCACGAAGCTGCAAAAACCCAAAGTGCCGCCGAAGCCGAAACCCGGGGCAGCGAGGATGAAGCTGCAGCTGGACCAGGTGAGCGAGAACGAGGCGGACAGCGATGCCGCCACTGATGCTACTGACCCAACGTCAACCCATCTAACACAAGCGCTCCACAACCCTCATCCCTCCTCGCCCGATTGCCTGCCAGTGACCAGTGCTGAATACGCGGTTGCTCGGGAGCTGCTCAGCGACGATGAGTACAGCACCGACGTCGAGGAGTGGTCGCTCACCTCGGGCTTAGCAACTGTTGACTCGGATGATTGTGACTAACAACAACTAATGCGCTTTGAAGGGTGTTTTGTTTACCTTGGGGGAAACAAGGACCACTGAATGACCTTTTTTGGCTGGATGTGTCTTCTGGTGTTGCCGGATTCTTTGTCTGGCGTTGAACAGCTCTTCTACAACTGCGAAGACCAGGTTGTTCTTGTTTAACCCTTTCGAGGTGACAGCCAAGTGTTTCTAACCTGCTTCTGTCTGCACAGGTTTCAAATTTGGTTGAATTTCTTCATTCATTATCAGCCGCTTGCGCTGATATCGTTTACCCGCATATCTGGCACCTGTCCGATGTCCTGGTGCAAACTTTGCCTGCCCCTCCCCACCTTGTCATATTTTTTTTCCATTTTGAGTCTTGTCTGAAAGTTGCCCTCCCCCTCCCCCCCACCCATCGCCCTGGCCCATCGTTACACTTGTCATTTTTGTCCATTTTGAGTCTTGGCCACCAAAAGACGTTGTCTGAAAAAGTTATCCAGGTTGCCCCCCCCCCTTGCCAGTTACATTGAGGACACAACTTATCATGTGCGTCGACTTTCTCAGTATGACAGGTGCAGTCTGCAGGCCATGTACGCGGCGAGCGGCTGAAAGTCCAGTTTGTTACATTTCGGTGGTCTATGTAGAATGGTTGCCCGGGTCAGGAGGACATGTTCCGAGACGTGTCCCGGGGTGAATTTGCACACGAATGAATGAAGAAGTTGTTTTTGTTCAGATCTACTAACTGTCGCAAGTTTGGCTGAGGCATGCTTCTCCAACGTCACAGAGTTGTAGAATTTCTGTAATGTAGGGAGGTTGCGCATTTTATCGACTTGTAACGATCAAACCGTTTTGATTTGTCAGCGTCAAAGAATCATTTCGCGACAACAAAAACTATTCGCTCGATTCATGTTTACTGTTGTGTTTTGTTCTCAGGCATCGGACATTTCACTTTTACAAAAGATGTGTTATGGAGGCAAATGAATAAATAACAGTGCTCTTAGATGGTCGTGTTTTTTGGGGTGAACTGACTGCTGTTGGATGGAAAACTGTAACGAGAAAGTTTTGTTGTTTGCATGTATTTTTCCCTGTCGTTTACTTAGTTGGTACTTGGGAATTTGTGCTGTGGAAGGGTTGATGCCTTTTGCGGAGTAATGTCTGTCATATGATGTGGATATTTTATTCATGGAATGTGGTACTCACAACACTGACACAAAGAAACCTGATTGTTTGCAGTGGGTTGCTTGCGTGGATGTTTGCGGGGAAAATGTGGTTTCAGTTTTGCAGAAGGACATCGGATGGTTAGTTTTGCTACATTTGGACAACAGTGGGTGACAGTTGAACAGGGTGATGGCTCGAAAGCAAGAATGAGGTCTGTTTGGGGCGTTGACGCCACGTGTGGTCTGGAAATGACTTGTGAGCGGGTGCAGTGCATTGTTTCTGCACGGGTGCAGGTTGTTAGAAAGGAGAGTTTTGCGCGCATGTGCATGGGCGTCCCCAGTTTGTTGCAGGTAGGACACTAGTTAACTCGAGCTGTCCGGCAAAAGCGTTGCGTTGAGTTTGAGCAATCTTTCGATCTGGCCAGGTGATTACGATTTTCGCTGTTCCGTGTGAGGTACGAACTGACCGTAGCAGGTTATAACTGACACCAAAGTAAAAACACGTTCCAGTGTCGTGATTTTCCAGGAGATTTTGGTCTGTTGAGCAGATCCAACAAAAGCGACTGCTGTGTTGCAGGAGATGGATGACATTGGTGCTTCTCTGGGCGCTCCCCCGCCCGTGCCCACCGCGGGGCCTCCGGACAGCTCGCCCCCTCACGACGCCGGCGAGGTGACGGCTGCCGCCGCCGTGTCGCTGATCGGTGGCTCCCGAGACAGTCCGCCGCCTTACCTGCCACCTGTTGCCCCCCACTTTGCAGCAGCATCGACCACACTAAGTGACCTTACTTCCACAACTATGTCAAACATTGCAGTCACATCCACAGGTGAGTTGCGTCGTTGGCTCGTTAAATCGTTGTGCTTTGACGGTGAAGATGTTCCTACCCACGAATGACGGCCACCTAGCATCAACCAATCCAAACGCTCTGTTACAGAAGGAGTAGCGGCCTCGTCTTCTTTCGTGACACCCGCCGCCGCTTCGGTGCCTTCGCTGTCGCCGGCTGCGCCGCAGCGCCGCTTCGGCATGGGTGACGTGCCGCCACTCCCCACTGCGCTTGAACGCACAATCAAGATCAAGAAGGGAAACGAACAGCTCGGTATGCCCTCGTCAAATCTGAAGGATTTGCAGTTGCGCCGTTTTGTCATTACCAGCCGCGATGCCTGATCATATTTTACCCGCGTATCCTTGGTGTATGTCTGTCTGTATCCAACAGGAGGTCTGATGACCCCCTGACCCCCCTGGAATACCCATCGTGACCCAACCTGACCCCCTCAGACCCCCTGCTAACTTTGCAGATACTCCTTGTATCTTCAAACTTTCAGAAGTTACAAGCCTTAAAACCTTTCAGGAGTTGCATTTTCGCATATTTATGTAAGTCTCATGGTTTGGGAGCTACACTTTGGCCCATTCTGAGCTGAATTCTTTGTGAAAGTTTCCTATTTTGTGACTGTTGTAAACCTTTCTGAGGTTTTCACAAAAAAGAAAAAAAAACATTTTTGGTCACTGACCAACAAGCATATTCAAAATAGCCACCCAATTTGGGCCTGTCTACAACCTGACCCCCCTTCTGCTTACATTGTACACTATTGCAAGTGTAGGTGAAGTGCTCTGTAAGTTTATCGGTCAAGTTTGCATGGTGTGAACGCGGGGAGTGGCGCGTGGCTGATGCTCTACTTGCAAGAAATGGATCGCAGTTGGCGGACAAGTTTGTTTTGTTGCAGGTATCACGGTTGAAGCTGTGGACAAAGGTGTGAATGGGTGCATAGTGAAAACTGTAACTTCTGGTGCTATTGCCCAAGACGGGCGAATTCAGGTGAGTGAGAGGGGCGGTTTTGCAAGCCTGCAAGTAGCGCAGTCGCAAAGGTGGTGTTCGGTCTTGTAACTATTGGGGGTGGGGTGGGAGGGTCAAGCCAACTGTTTCTTTTTTTGATATGGTCACAAGATTTTGAGTGGGTACAATGCAACTTGGCTTGTGCCTGCATCATGTGTACTTGTCTGTTCGGCAGGTCGGAGATTATATCATCACGGTGAATAACGAAACCTTGAAACTGATCACGAACGCACAGGCGCGCGCCATTCTGCGTAGAGCCTCGCTGCTGGGCATTGACATCAGGTAAATGCTTCGCAGTGTCACGTTGTGCTCGGCAGTCGAGAAAAACGGGAAAAGTTAGATGTGACCAGGAAGACGTATCTTGAAACGAAAAAGACCACTTTCCTTCACACCAGTCGTTTGAACATTGAGCAGCATCCCAACGGTTTCGATCTATGTGCAAACGTTTTCAGTTTGGTCGTTCTGGGCAGGGTGACTCGCACAAATGTCCGTGCAAGTATCTCCAGAAAGCGGAACAATCCAACTCTTCATCCGAAGAGAGGTGAAAAGTGCCTGGGTCAGCTTCGACCTCATATCGTTCTTTTCTGAATCCTGCAGCATAACTTACATTCCGGGACCGGACGCGGAGGTGCACAAGCAGTCGGCGCTGATCGTGATGCGCGAGCAGGGTCCGCCGCAGCCCGGCGACACGCCCAGCCAGCTGTCTCCAAAGTAAGCAAAACTCAGATAGGCTTCTTACACAGCACACACCGTCTGCAGAAATCGTATCAGCTAACACGTGCACAGGTAATGCGGCTTGGCAGCGGAACGACACGATAACTGAGTCAATTTATGCAATGTCAGTGTCGTCCAATTGCAGTTGTTGGGGGCATTGCTAGAAATGCCACGCTGTAGTGTACAAATTGTTGTGAGTGCAAAAATATTACGGACAGCTTTTATCTATTTTGATGCATTTTATGTTCCATCGACCAATAGTCTCCATTGTACAGAGAAATTTTCGTAAATAGCTGTAAGGGTAACAGTGCCACTATTGAAATGCATAGAGCAACAAAGGATAGCATTGTTGAAAGAAACACGGCAAGGAAAGGGGAATGCCATGTTCAGTGAGATTAATTTTTTGCTATCAAACAATTTTTCTCGATCACTCATTTGTCACTGTCACCCTACGTGTGTTGGTGAATTTTGTTTCGCTTCTACTGACTAGTAATAGCTATGGTGAAGTCCGTAGTCCATCTAAAGCTTCTCGTGCACGCAAGAATCCTGGGAAGGAATGACAAAAATGTTGGTCATTGTTGAAAGTGAACTTGTGCAAAGAAGCACGCTCTCTACTCTTGGAATGTTTCTGGACTCGTATTTTCCGTATCTGTTTCGAATCTTTGGATTCACTATGGACGTTGTTCTAGTCTGTTCCTATCAAATGATTGATAAATTGCAAGAGTTTGCTTTGTCACACTACACGGTGATTTTCATATCAATTCTACTTCAGGATATTTCCAAAGTATTATCGGTAAGATCTGAATTACGTTTTAGTGTTGCTCTTTGTTGGAGCTGTTCCTTTTTCCATGCAATCTTGATGCATCTTGTCAATTATTGTTAGAATTTCCACCTGATTATCTCCATGAATCTTGTGTATGTACTGAAGCTAGATTTGTTTTACAAGTAGCCAAACTTCGAATAGACACGTTCAATGTACAAAACAACGCAAACGAGTTCTGAGGGATGGTTTGTGGTTGAGGAGGCCAAAAATGCCATGGGATGATACTGTTTTTAGTTGTGATCATTTTGATGTTGATCAACTAGTCAACGTGATGCAGATGCTATCAAAAGAGAAACCTTTTGTTGTGTCACCTTTCTCATGAATGGTCTTTGCTGAATATTTGGGTGTCTGCTGAGTGTGAAAATATGGCCGGGCGATGGTTCAGAACAAGAGGGAGAAACATTTGTTCACACGTGCCAGAAAGAAGGAAATTTATTGTAACTTAATTTTCAATTTGTTTCAACACAAGAGTTTTACTAATAAATCTATCAAAAATGGCAAATTTTAGTTTGATGTTAATTTATTTTCTTGATCTACTAATATTTGCGTTCGTGTGATAAGTTAGTTCTCCCTCCCAAGCCCCTCTTCAACATTTCTCAGATTGTTTTTTGTGAAAGATTTTTTTCACGGGGGTTTTGGAGACGCCAGCCCAACGTTTGTGAGCTCCTGTGTCTGTCTGATCGTGTCAACACTTTTTTTGTCGAACACTTTGTGTGAAGGTTTCCTCAAATTATTCACGTGTGTTGATATTAAACATTCCTAATGATGTAACACTTAAATTTTCTTTCCTTACTGTGTGCTCTCGATTTAAACGTGAAACAAACTTAACACTGTTGGTTTCATTGTTTTTTTTGTTTTTTTTAGTCAACCTTTGATTAATTAAGCTGGCAAATCGTGTACAGACAGCTGGAAAAGGAAAGACCGATAAAAAAAAAAAAACATTCACCAGAATATTGTCCGCTAATTCGAACTGAACCAAAAATCATTCGACTCAACTACGATTTGTTGGAACTGGTGCAAAATCGGACTTCAAACCTAAAGAAGTAGTTAGTCTTGCCTTTCATTGAATTTGAACAAGCACATTTTGCTTTGCATTTTGCTTACGCTGCTTTTGTGTGGAAAGCATGAAAACATTTAATCCATGTGCAGCAGTTCGGTTCGAAGTGCGCACAAAGCACTGCACACAAATTAAGGCATGATGATGTTTGTAGACGCTTCTAACGAGAGAACTAGACTGTAGCTCGGTTAATCATAACTTTTCTGTCCAACACCAGCGAGACGAAATGATTGGACCGCCAGCGATTAAAACAATCAGTTTGAAAACCATGAAAATTTGAACAGATCCCGCCCTTTGCTCCTCGATCTGTTGGACTCAGCCACAGTTGAACTCGCAGTTGTTTTAGTGGCTGTCGACTTGTGAGGCGTTTTGGTGACGCAAGGAACGTCTGAAAAAATGGAATTTCAAAAACCATGTTGATCCTGTGTCTGTTTGGCCGTTGTTTGTCATGGTCATGAGGTGCACAAGTTTCAGCTCAAATTCACTGAAGACCCTCTCGTGAAAACACCGCCTTTCCTGTTTTCTTCTTCTCTGCCTCACCTCTGTCGATCGTCTGAGGCAGCTCTTTTCTTTGACTTGTGTGTTGCCGTTGCCGGGGTTTGCTCAGCAGGCTGACTTGAACAACGAAGGATTCAGGCGGTGATTCACGCTGTGCATTTTTGTCACATTGCAGTAGTCAGCAGTTCGGCCCTGCGCCACTGTCGTCAAGTGTGGACGCGGCCAGTCCGTTGTCAGAAGACGGTCGGTCCGCCGAGGGCGTGCTCCCCGCTGCCACAACCACCGCACAGTCTTCCAGCCTCCCCGCACCCGCTTCCCCAAAGGCGGGACGTCTTGAAGAGGACGCCGTCGACGCCGCCGTCGCTGTGGTTACGTCGCAAGTAACCATGACTACACAAGCGGCTCCACCAACAGGTACGACTTTGAGCACAGCGCAAAACACCAAAAATTGTCACTTGGAAAAATCAGCTTTTCTCTGTACTTCCCTCGAAATTCAATTGAAAGGACACTGAAAGAGAGGACTGTACACGTACAAAGATACCTCAGCACAGGGCAAGGAATGGTGCGTGTCTGGCAGCAGAGACGATGGAACATTTTCGATCTGTTCCTTGTTCCAGTAGAATTTATGTTTCTGCAGAGATGTGGGTTGTGTTCGGCCTAATTTCCCCCCACCTTCCCTGTCAGAATCAACTCAACACATATCAACCACGTCGACCACTGAGAGCGCGAGTGCCGTCGGCGACGTCGCCGCCGTCGCCTCTTCATCTGTGCCGAGCCACGGGCCCAACACGATCGTCGGCAACTCGTGGGCACATCCGCGGCTTGTTGAGATTCACCGCAAAGAGGGAGAGCACCTCGGCATCAGCATCGTTGGTTCGTGCTGCCATCTGTCTGCGTGTGGTTGGGCGCGTTGTCCGAGACAAGACGTATCCTGGACATTTCTGACTTGCTGACTCCGTGTTTTGGTGTACCTCTTTTGTAGGAGGTCGCGTTGACCTGTTCCACTCGGCGACGGAGTGTCAGAAGGGGATCTCCGGCATCTTTATCAAACACGTGCTCGACAACTCACCCGCTGGAAAAAACGGAACCCTCAAAACCGGCGACAGAATACTTGAAGTGAGTTGTGAAAACTTGGTTCAAGTTGAAAGGAAAAATAACTATTGCAGTTGCCCTTCAATTTCAGACCGACATGACTTTGAGGGAAACGTCTAATGCGAAGGTGTATCTTAGCTTCCCTTTCTTGGGCTGTGGAAGGCCCAGCTTTGCAGAGAGAAAGAGCAGCGTGTCTCCTGTTGCACATGTCGTGTTCTAAATGGACCAATGTTGAATGTTTGCTGCGTTATAGGTTGACGGGATCGACCTGCGCGACGCGACTCACGAGAAGGCGGTGGAGGTGATCCGGCGCTCCCGCACGTCCGTGCGCTTCCTCGTGCAGAGCCTCGTCGTCGACCCAACCTGGGTGCGCCCAGATATGTTCGCTTCGCTTGTTGCAATTGCACTATTCCTGCAGCGTCGGACAGGGTTCTCGTCCCGTGCCGGAATCGCATGGAAAAATTTTACTCTAAATTTTGCCAGGGGAGGGAACAAGGTTCTGGTTTGAAAGCAGTTTGTCACTGAGAAGACATCTCTTGAATAAAATTCCCGATCTCTTCTTCTCCTTCAGACGGTGAACGGTGCAATCGAGGATCCAACAACGTTGTCTTCCAAACTCCCCGCAACAGTCACTGAAGCGGGCACAACAACCACGCCACCACCAGTAACAACAGCAGCAGCAGTAGCTGTGAAGCAACCAGAGGAAAGCCACACAGTTGTCTCCTCGGTGCCCGCGTCGTCAGGGAATCCACCTGAAGTGCCGCCGCCGGTTGTGGAACCGGAACTGACGGTTCCCGAGCCCTCCACAGAGGTGGAAGTCAAAACGACGCAGGTGAGATCCCAGAACTACACTTTGGGCCTCGTTCGATTGTTGAGGCGATGGATTTTTCATCCGAATGAACAAAGTCTCATGTCCGCTCCAACAAGCTCTAACAAGAGATTTTGGGTTGACCTGTTCCAGGAAGTGGAGGAAGATGTGATGGAAGAAGTCCTCACCTCCCCAGCTCCAGTGGCGGCAGCAACGACAGCAGCAGCAGTTGAGCCGAGCAGCAGCAATGAAAAGGCTGCAGAGCGTGATGAGTACTGGGGTGAGTACCACTTGTGGTCAGTCATCTGCAAATCTCAGGCACACCATCGCTGACAGAAAAGGCAGACAAGTGCGTTTCAGAACATTTGCGCCGCAGCAATGTTTTGCCACTTGGTAGCATTTGAGACTTCTGTGATCAGAACGCACTTTCTGGTCTGGTTCGCAATCGCAATGGGAAAATTTCCATGTTCAGCCTTTCGCTCAACATTTTCAAATTGCGCAGGAGAAACTTCAAGCAACTCATGAGAGTGGGATGTCACCTAGAGAAACATTAAACACACCCTGCGTTTGCCCAATCCCGGTCTGACAAGGATCTGCTAGTGCTTTCAAGTGTAAAATGAAATCACACGGGTGAATTATCAATTCGCACAGACACTCTGATGACCGCTTTCTGTGCAGATCAAAATTTTGTCGTGATCTGCAAGCCTTTCTCCGATGTTGTTCAACACAATTTTGTGACATGTTGGATCTGCTGTGAAGTTTCTTCGGAGATTGTCCAACAATTTATGCAACGCCACGTCGCACGGATTTGTCCTCGCAGGTGGCGCCTGACTCGAGAATCTGTCGGAAAATGAATGCCCACACATTTGTTCTGGAAATCAGACGCGATTTTGGTCGATTTCTGAACCTGTGAAATCTCAAGTGTTTTGATTCTTTCCGGATTCTGAAATCCATTTGGAGGATTTTTCTGAGTGACGGACTTGCCCCAATTCTTTGGCTTTATTTTGCCTGCGCGTTTTTACTTTCGTTCATCTTGGAGGAATACCTAGATCTGCTGGAAGGACGTTCTCTTGTGCCCGGGTTATGATCGGCTTTGACACTTGCACTTGAGTGCTTTCACCGGGAATCATTGTCAGCTTGTGGCGTGGTGATCAGCTGTGGTTTCCACTCCAGCGTTGGTGGACCTGAGGTGCTTCTTGGTTGTGTTGGTATTTTTCTCGACAGACAAAACTGGTGAAGAACGTGTTCTTCATATGGTCGCAGACACGATGCAGAAACTCAGGCACGAAAAAAGGTACCTTGCGATGAAGCTCAAAGGACAAAAGATGAGCGAGCCAAGAACGGTCAAGAAACACCATTGGGAACGTCACGTTCATGCAGGGTAACAACATATGAAAACGTTGTGCCTGCTCATATCCAGCTTCTTCAGCTGACACAATTGGGAAATCCCGCCTTCTGTGAGCACAATTGCATTGGCACAAGGCGCAGTGAAGCTTTGCATTGATGTGTGCGCATCCCTTTCGCAGCTTAGATTGATTCTCGCCTGGTTTGGATTCCCAACAATTCGTTGTTCGTCTGGTGGCGAGTGTTTTCTTCGGAATGGGTGACGTTCCTTCCAGTTTTGCTTTTCGCTTGTGAAGAAGGGACCGCCTTACACGACACTCCTTCTATTGAGATGTTTGCGGTGGTGTGTGTGTGTGTGTGTGTGTGTGTGTGTGTGTGGTGTTTGCGGCGTTTGAATGAGGAATCCGCAGAACAAGTGGGAACATTCTCTGTCTGAGTTTGCACGGGTCTCTCTCTTTGCCAATTTCACATTGCCATCATCTGTTATCTCGAAAAACGCCAGCTTGAAACTCATTGTCTGCCAGTACACAAACAAGCAGACGTACTGCTGGTATCAATAGCCAAATGAGTCGTCAGTTTTGACAAACCCAGGTGCAACAACGGCTCGCGAGGCCGTGCCAAGCTGCGAGGTCACATGAAGTGCCTGCTTCGGTGACCTCAAGGCGAAAACGCCTTTTACCGAAAGCAGCCCGCAGCTGTGATCAACAGCTCGTGTTTGGTTCAACACTTGCTGTGACGTGATGACACTGCAGACGCCTGTGCAGGTGTTTGCTCAGGAAATGAGAAGAAAGGCACCAAGTCCCGCGTTGGCAGATGACGTTGCAGCTGCTGAAAGATTCCTTTGATGTTTCCTCGATTTCACTTTGGGATATTACGTGTCAAACAGCACTCAGTGGATCAATGGCGGAGACCTGTGAAGCTGCTCTTTCCTTCGATACAGCTGTTAAATTTTTAGCGGCGTCTTCAAGGCTGTTTCCTGAGTGATTCGTTGACAACGGTGTCGATATCGAAACAGCCTTCAACACAAATCCGTGTGATGTTGCTGCGGTCTACAGGACACACGAGACAGTTTCAACCGCGTTTGATGACTGGCCTTGAACCCGTAAATGTTCGTGTTTGTCGCTCCACTTGCAAAATTGATCTTGTTGAAGGAAGAAACTCACACTTGCACTGAAAGTGACCACAAGAACAAAAATAACTGCTGACAAGAATAACCAAGCTTGTTGTGGGGCTGAGTCAACCTCATGTTCTCTGAGTGAAACGTGCCTCCGTGATCGGAATTCACCGACATCTACGTCCCACGACTGAGTCATGATTTGTTGCAGGCCTCGAGGCAAATCTTGTCAAGACAGACACTCCCTTTTTCGAAAAAGGCTTCATCACATGTTGCTGGAAGAACAACAAAGTGCAAGTGAAAAGAAAAAGTGTGGCAGAGCCTTTGATGAGGCTTGCCTGAAAAGCATTGAAAGTACTCAGGTGGATAGAGGCGATGTGTGAGGCAAATGACGTCATTCCCCAGGGGAATCCATATCCAGAAGTACTTGTGAACACGCGACGCTGTTGGAATACGTAGCAGATGACGCAAAAGGTATATGCTGCCTCGACCCATTCTGGTCTGCCGACTTTAGGCTGCGTCGGGTCTGATGTCTTTTGCTTTGGGAAAGTTTTCACCGAAGTTTGGTGTCCCCAGACAGTGCGATGTTGTGGCTTTCCGACAGATGAAAAGTCCTCTTCAACTTCATGCACTTCTCTGTTCTGGCAATGAACCTGATGGCATTCGGAACTTGCAGAACTCTGAGCATGTGGATGTGGTCAACACTCGGAGGAGCGTGATGCTTCAGTCCGATAAACAAATGTGGATGGATAGCGTTGAAAGAACCTTGTCTTGCATCAACTGATGTACAGAATCGAAAACCGCAACTCGAAGAAGTGCAGCACCCTTTCGTTTCTTATCACATCTGCGTCGAGGAACTTCTGTGAGCCGCCTGTTTGCTCCTCTGCAGTTTGGTGTGCCTTGGTAATCCGTGCTTGAGGCCTGCGTGCATCTGAGTCTTCTCAGTCTTGTTGCAAACGAGCTTCTGGAACAACCAAGTGCAAACAGAACCGTGTTGGGTCGCCACCACCTCTGTGTGTGAACACAATAGATTCTGATGACCAAACCAAACTTAAGTGGCGTGTGATGGCCTGCATTAAAGATGAGCAAAATGATGGGAATTTGTGGACGGGGACAGTTCCATTGTGGAACACTGATGGCTTGTGTCTGTGGCTACAAATAAATGATTCATGTTGCACAAATTCACCGCTATGTCTTCGTCCGACTGTCGACATTCCCTTTTGTTACTTGTGATGTTTCTTTTCTCCTTACGAGTGTGGTGGTCTCAGGTGGTTCAGCATACTCCTGCCATGACATCTTTTGCAGGTCGGATTACCGAAGTCCCATTGGGTTTGACGTGCGGAAAAGTACGACTGGAATGTCTTGTCGGCTGAGATTGTAACGCTGGCTCTTGTGGAAAGTTTTTTTGCGCGCGGTTCGGCCCTCGGGCCCGTCTCATCGCGTGCATCTCTGCGAGCTCAAATCGACTTTGGACAAAACTGACCACACACTTGAACGTTAATTTGTGCCACAACCACAAATCTAGAAAGTTTCTCGTTGTTTGCCTCCTGTTGAAGCGTTCTTGTGAATGCCGACACGGAACAGCACCCAATTCTACACGTGCCAAGAAAGTTTTCTCCCAAACTATGGCTTGTAGCCATTACACGCTCACGGCTGAATTCGCCAATCGGCAGATGGAATCGGAGGCGGACACAACAGGATCGTGGAAGTTGTGCTAATGAGACGGGAAGGAGGCAGCTGTGGAGGTGGTGGCTGCAGCTGCAAACAGTTGATGATTATTCTGCAGGTTCTTCATTGATATGCGCAAACCTTCGATGGCTTCATCATTTCGAAAACCTTGGCAGTTCATTACGTGAGAAGAAGTAATTGAAGTGGTGGTAAAACATTAGCTCTTCTACTCGGGCAAACAGCCAGAAGCAGTGCGACTGTGTGCTTTCTCTTGAGTTGTTGGAAATTCATTTGGTTCTGTCGCTGAACGTTCGCTTGGCGTCTTGTTCCTTCTCCAGAATTCTGTCGGCACTGAAATGCAGCACGACATGCTGTATGTTGAGGTGTTTGGAAGCCAGATGATGAAATTTGTGGTTGATTTGCTGAACCCCACCGGTGACAGAAAACAGCCTTTGCTCGGTTCTTCTTTGGGACAATCGGGAGTGACGCAGATCTATATCCGGTTCTGCATCGGAACATCAGGTTTCGCAAAGCAAGAATTGTGTTGGACCCAAAGTAGCCACATGCATCGTCCAGTTCTTTTGTTGACAGTTGAACAATGAACAGGTTCCTCATTGCACACTTGTTGGACACGCTGTTGTTCTTGGAGTTGCGTTTGCCTCGCGGAGGGTATCATGACATGTTCCTGAGAACGAGCGATCAGAAAAAGTTTGCAGTTTCCATTGCAATTTTTTCCATTCAGCGCGCTGTCACCGTTCGCTCACCGCCAAGTGGTGTCGCGTGTGGTCAGCTCGAACACGCTCAACGTCAAGTGGAGAACCTGGGTTGTTGAGTCTTGAAGGAGGCAGCTTTGACAGTGGATTCCAATGAGGTCTTATGGCTGCAGCTCAGGCGGGGGAAGCAGGCCGAGCCGTATTGACGTTGTGTTTAACAACGGCGATCGTACGTGATGTTCATAAGTTGTGCTGTCTTCAGGGTGAAGCTGAAATTGAGTCTTGTCTTGTGGCTCATGCTGGGTTTGTTCTTGTACCCAACAAGGCTGGCTCTCAGCACCACTTGCCTCCCTACGTTTGCGTTTTCTGTGTCACTAAAAAAGACCTTTCCAGACAAACTCTCAACCAAAAATGTCGCACCCGTCAAGACTCCCGAATCATGCCAGCATTTTCATCATTCTGAAGCGACGATTTGAAGAGTTCAAACTCAGGTCAGGTCACCTTGTAAGCTGCGGAAAAACTTGAGAAGTTTGAGAGTTCTCATGCAGCACAGGTTTTCTGGCTGAAATGTGACAAGTCCACTCCACCTGCAAATGGAGTTTCTCCTGATCACAGCTTGGCCCCCGAAGTGAATGTTGGACGTCGAGCACAAGCAGTGACAGATGACTGCCTCATTGCCCCCGTCACACGTCTCGTCTGAGAATGCGGCAAACGCAAGTTCGGCTGTGTCTCATGGTTTGATCAATTGTTCGTTGCTCAAACAAGCAGCTTTACCGGAGTGTCCTCAACAGCAGCTGCAGATATATATGAAGCTAAGCTGCTCCTTGGTTGAGAACCGAAGAGAGGAGAGAGCGAGAGGAGAGAGAGCCGCCACCAACAGATGAATGTGTAGTTTCTGATTCTCACATTCAATCACACGCAAATTGGATTCGATACCCCAGGATTATCAAAAACTGGGCGGATTCGGGAATTTCCTGCAGCCGCGCAACTTTAATTTGCACACTTTGGGTCTACACAGGCTGCTTGTTGGGCTTTCTTTCGGTCTGAAAGGAAGGAGAGGATAACGCCTGGCAAAACCGTGCTGTCTTCAGACGACAGTGCTTTGCTTTGGTGCAGTCTGGTGCAGACTGATTGAAACGAAGCAACGAGCTGTGATCATCCTGACCAATTCACAATGCGCATCGACACAGGTACCTGTTTGCGTTGTCTCTTCGTTGTTCTGTGCAAATGCTTGCCAACGCTGTAAAGTTGCGTCGCTGCTTATTTATTGCTCAATAACCAAGGCAATAATGAGTGGTCGTGTGGATGTGTTATGTGTGCGTCAGCCCTGGGTCTGTATGCAAGTTGAGGCAGGCAGTTGTGACACCGTTTACGATGGGAAGCAAGCCTTGCTTCTTTGTGCCATCGAAAGGATTTGCTGTTGTCTGCCTTGCACACGAGAACCTTTCATTGTGGCCATTTTGTTTTCGGCAGTGAGGCAATTGTCTGGAAATTGGGTTTCACTGGTTCGTTTGTGGTCCTCTCACGACAGTGGATCGAAAGCCTCGCAGCTGCCAGCACCTTTCATGCACCAATCCGCACGCATGGACTTGACGACCGTTATTCGTATGACAGGTTGCAATGTTGATCACCCGCTGGAGACCCCTTTCTTCCCTGAAGGTTGCCTTGAATACTCTGTACGTGTTTGTGGATTCCCCGTGTTTGGATGTGTCGCTGGTTCACACTTTGTTGCAATATGCAGAAACTATTGATTTCACCCTGGTAGTCGCATCGTGTGTATGTTCTGCGCTTCTGCTTTCCATCGTAGCGTTCACAGGGCTGTAACCAGAAAAGAAATAGGTTTCTTTTGTGTGGCTATCAGCATAGAAATTTCTCCAAGGGGTTTGGCTGCGCTGGTGGCTGAGATGAGTTGCAAGTGGTTCTTGCTGTTGATGTTTCTGTTCAGGTTCCGTGATTTCTGACTCGAAATGCACTCAGTTGGACCTGCGTTGGTCACTGTTGTGACGCGTTCAGACACAGTGGGGTTGTTGAGCACGGCAACAAGAAGATTGGTGCTTCAGGAAAAACACGTTTGCTGAACGATGCAAACGTTTGTCGCAGATACGTACCACCACACAACAAGTCGTCACAATTCACGTCAGCAGCAGGGCTTTCTGTCACCAGTGTGTGACCATGACCGCTCGGAACAGGGGTACTCGCATTCTGCTGCATCAAAGTTTGCCCACCAGACAGACAATGCTGTCGTATCACATCCAGGGACCCAATTTCTGGTTCTTTGTGCCAAAGCCGTGGCTGTTAAATCCTGTTGTTCTCCTTGGGGGAAATTCCTGGTTGAAAGCAACATCGAGCGAGCGCACGAAGATGTTGTTTTCCAAGCGTTGTTGGGCTGAGGGTGCGAACGCAACAGGACCTTTTGTCGTCTGCGTGGAACATGGGCAATGAAACACGTTGATGACATTGTGATGCAACATGACGAAGCACAGCTTGACAAGCAAGACTGTATCAGTCGGGAAACTGCTTTGGCATCAGTTGCAGCAGTGACCTTGGTGGCACGGAGCTGCTTCCCTGGGGCCGGTGCTCTGTGATGCGGTAAGGAACCATCACCGGCAACACGATTATGCACGGCTGATTGCTGCTGTTAAGATTCTTTCCATGCTTCATCATTACTAACACCGTTACCTCAATCTGTACAATAGCGAATTGTGTTGTGAGGTCCCGTGGGTGGCTCTGAGCTGACACAGCTGTTGTGAAATCGAGCAGGTTTGCACTAACAAGCTGGATACATCGCAGAATTTGTGTGAGTGAGATCCCCTGGAGGTGCGTCTCGCGGTAGCAGTGCACAGACCTGTAACGAGTCGATTGAAATTTTCCAGCCTCACAACGCTGCCGCGAGCGTTTCCAGAACCTGGGGAGTCAAGGTCATTCAAAAAATTCCTCCCAGCATTTGTTCCCAGCATGAATTCAGCCAAAGCACAAAGCTGCAATCAGTTCTTACATAATTGGCATCAAAGGCAAATTGGAGTGAAGCAATGCAGCGCTGGCAACAGCTGCTGCAGCTCAGATTTCCCTTTATGAATAACTTGTTGTCTGTCAAAAGTTATCATTGGATTGCGTTCATTGTCGTCGCTCATTGAGTCATTCAGTACGCTCCGTGCTTCATCTTGTCTCAGCTTTGTGTGATTTTCGTTTCGCAGAGCAATCAGTGTGCTGAACTCACAATTCCTGACAAAGGGACTCATGTCTGTCAGAAATGACAAAATGTTACTTCACCCCAAAAATTGTTTGATCCCAAAGGGTCAGTGACTGCACTTTTGCTACGAAGCAATGGTTGAAGCACACGTGAAGTAGTCTGTGCAGTAGATTCCCCAATCTCCATTTTTCAGGGGAAAAAAGTGGAAGTTACACATTTCTGGCAGATTGGAAAAAAATCCATCGCTCAGTGAAGGGAGTACTTGTTGAAAAGTTGGACTGCAGTTCTTTTTTCTGGAAAATAGGGGAATCCAAACTCTCACCTTGTGATTGACACAACTATCGAGAAATACTAGGAAATTGTGAGAATCTTGAGTGATGTTTTTCGCCCACTGTGTTTGTCGGTGCAAGTGCAAACGAGGGTTTGGCCAAATTCGCTCGATACGATCTCTATCTCATTGCTTGAATTTATATTAGAATGCGCTGTCATGAAGTTATCTCTCGGAGCTGCCTCCCAGCTACACTCTGACGACTCCAGCTGTGCAAACCCTGTTGCTGCTGACGTGGGCATCGTTCATGCAACCGAGATGACTTTTGCTTTTCTTGGCCTCTGGTTTTCCGCTGCATTCTTTGAACAGCCGACGGCGAATCTTCGTCGGCGTGTGTATGTGCATTGTAATCACGCATTCCTGGAAGATGGACCCTCTCCCCCAAGAATGAAGACCAGAGGAAGAGGAGTGCTGGGCAGAGTGTCACACACACACACACACACACACACACACACACACACACACTGCAGGCAAAATTTCCGAAATTTTTCCTGCAGGCAGAAGTTCTTGGATATCTACCCCTCCCCTCAGGCAAAATTGCTGGGAGACACCCCCAGGGAAAAATTGTTAAGAGAACTCCTCCCGTGAATTGACAGAAGAACCTGGACAAGGAAGTCATGTCGCCAGCTCATTTCACGAGGGCCGTTTTGTCAGGACGGCGTGTCTCTGCACTGTTGAGTTTTCTTGTTCTGGAGAATTTTTGTATCTTGGTCATGTGGGGTTCGCAAGTCTTCCCACAGTGAAATATTTTGGAGGAACTGGATGTGATGCGGTGACAGATGAGAATGTACGCAGCCGGAACGCAATGCCTTGTGAAGAATGAGCGCTCGTAGCGCTCGAAATAAATTTTGTGAAGTCGAGAAGGGAACTCGCAGCATGCTGAATGACGGGCTGTATTATCTGCGAAAAACACATTTCGTTATGCTAATCAAGCTCCACATAAATTTTCCGTCCGGCTGCCGCAAATGTCCTTAAATACCTTTCCAAGCTGGGAGTTGTTTCTGGTGATGAAAACTCTTGGCTGTTGTTGGTTGTCATTGGTTGCCGTGTTCGACGAGAACACCAGAAGGGAAACCGCGGGGCCATCCGGTACGAGTGCCATGTTTCACGTTGAAGCCACTTCTGGAACTGAAACAAAAAGTCTCTCTCGGAAGCGGATTGATTTCATGTATTGGGAGCATTGCACTGTAACAAGAGGTGAAGCTGGCCTCGGGTTCGGCTTCTCTGTGGAATCAGGGGGATTTACTTGCATTGCAGTGGTGGTGTCGGGTTCAAACTGTGGCCGTGTTGCTGTAAAGCACACAGGATCAGTGACCGTCCCCTTGTCAGAGAGAAATCCACCTGTCTCGTTTGGCATGCACAGGCTTTCCCTGTCCTGCTGTGAACGTTTCCTTTGATGCTGCGATTGGTTAGAAATTCACATCGTGATGGAAAATTTGGGGGCAATTGGTATTGGATGTTCATTCCACAAGCAAACACGCCAGAGTAATTTTGCTTATGAAATGACACACCCCGGGGACAAGTCACTTCAGTGTTGCGAAATACAAATTGGCTGAGACTTGTACACCGGCCGTTTCGATGTGATGAGGACTTCTGCTGTGCAGAAGAATTGAGATCCTCCTCAGCCTCAGCCGCAGCCGCAGTGCTTTGTTCAGGTAAAAGCCGAGCCGGGTTCTACTGTCCTCGGTGTTTCGCGATCACAAGTGGCACGTCTACAGCAAATGTGGCGTTTTTGGACAATTTTCGCACACTCAGCCACCATTCAACTGACCCTTGGATATCTCCGGTGGATCAAAAGGTATCCAGTTTCACGGGGGAAAGCAAACTCGATCACCATGCAGACGAAAACATCTGGTGCCAACTCAAGCATGGGTAATGCACCTAAATTTGGGAGCCTTGAAAGGCCAAACTGTTTGATGAAAGCCTTGGTTTTGAGTGCAGTTTCTTCACCGGGAAAGTTTTTGCTTCAAAGCACGTCGCGACCAGTGCAACGGAAATGTAAAGAGCCAAGAAACTTTCACCAGGGAAACTGTGTCTGAAATTATACTCTGTTTCGTTTGCAGTGATTGAGACTGCATTTTCGGTGTCAAGGCCGCACCAACTTTTCGACATGAACTTCATTGTTTCAGCCTCGAAGCCTTCTGAAGAACATGCACGAGTATTGCTCCGGCAGCTTGGCTTTATTCAGGTTCTTGAAGCTTGCAAGTGCTTCTGGAGAGATGTTGAACTCGTTTCGACAGCTTCTGCTGCACACTGCGACGATGCCCATATTGGTTGTAATGATGTTGTCAAGTGAGGCGGGTTCAACACTGAGCACGACACTGCGGTCTGTCTGCGAAAGTTAGAATCTTGCTGGTCCCTTGTGTGGCGGTTTTGTCATTTGGCAACTTAACGCAAGGTGCAAATTTTTCAACAAGTGAAAAACCGGAAGTGTCCAGAAGCACCGCACCGAGGAGCTGCTGCTGCGAAATATTTGTGAACAACAATCGAAATGTGGCATTGTAATGCAAAACATTTGGGCCCATGAAGAGTCCCTCCCTGAACAAGAGTCAGAGGGTGGACAACTTCAGTGTGGACAAAATGCAGATGACGAACTGCGTTGGAGTGGTTGCATGTGTGGAAAGCAGGCCACAACAAACCACACGATTGTGGCAAACTCCTGAATCTGGGCGTGTCTCTACTATGTTCACGACATCCATGTGCTCTAGCAGTCATCAGTTTGGCTTTGGGCACAAAACCCAAAGAGGATTATGGTCAGCTGGTTGCGGAATGTGCGTTGTTCAACTTCCTTGACAGTGCCATGAGATTCTGCAGTTTTGTTTTGGCCTTTGTGACATCCAAGCACCAAATCCGAACTGCGCTTCAAATTCGTCCGGGCATGATGTCACCTTTCTGTTGTGGGTGGGTTAAAGGCTCTTATGACTCTTGTCGTCTTCCTCCTGGCTTCCCCATTTCTGCAAATGTTATCATGTCCGCCGAGTGATTGTAATTCTCGGTGCGCAGCACAGTGTAATGAGTTCTCTTTGACTCGGCAGCACTGCAGGCCTGCTGCCGTGTGCGGCTGTAATCATGCGCACAGGGTTCCCACCGCACCTGGAAAACCTGGAAAAATAGGGCCAGACCTGGAAAACCTGGAAAAACAGGGGGTTTGGGGGCAAAAACCTGGAAAAATATTACAAAACCTG
>JAAUXT010024428.1_pt1 | contig 20944 bp, 24 predicted proteins | sample 7278171 | NCBI WGS metagenome assembly JAAUXT01 (sample SAMN14350112, study PRJNA611818) | marine sediment metagenome | isolation source: surface marine sediment (1.8m) | place: French Polynesia: Moorea | collected 2018-08 | reverse complement strand
GGGGGGGGGGTCCCTCAAGACCAAATTGGGGGGAGGAGGGGGGTCTGACCACGAACCTATCACCGTTGCATAACACACGCCGCTCCCTTAGGACGGCGTGTGTAAAAAGTGAGAGGCCAAAAATGTTTGCATGGGGTGCGGGGAGAAATAAAACAGTGAGTGAGAGTCCAAAAATGTTTGCATGGGGGTGAGGAGAGGTATCCTGGGAAGTGCCAGTTCGCCACCCAGCCAGCCATTCCAGGTACAGGGGAAGCCAGCATCATCCTCGCGGTTGATAACTTTTGCAGGTGTACGCACGGCGAGGAAGTGCTAGGGTGCAAGTCAAAATGACCAAACGGTCGTGGCCTCGGCAGGTGATTACACCGGCCCGTGTTCTTGTTCACTGGCAACAATCCAGCCCAATATTAGTGCCCGACACACCCGCAAAACTGCACGTGAACATCCTGGTCCTGGTCTCACCTCACTAGCTTGAGACGTTTCCTGGTCGTTTCGAGTAAATTAAAGAGTCAAAACGAGAAATTAGCAGTGTGCATACAGAACTACCTTTTTATTTTGTCAGATTACAGTACTCAACACATAACAAAGTGAAACTGTTGTGATGCTTCTACTTAAAATACCTATTTTGATGTTTACAAACGGGCCGTGCGTGAACAAAACACAGACGGCACGCCCGTGTGCTCGATAACACTGCAATTTCTTGAAGACGAGCACATCACGAAAGGTATCCTGCAACAACCGCGTTTCAACTGTGACCACCCCTGTTTCTGCGACCCCAACATACCGACAGTCCAATCAACATCAACACACACTGCTTTTGGCACTTGAAGGATGCAACAAGTCTCCTTTGCATGCTCACTGCGTTCAAACTTTCCCATCTTGCGACATGCGAAAATTGTTCCATCACAACTTCATTGGGAATGTACATTTTTATCAAGACGAGAAAGTTTCGACGACGAAAACGATTTCCCCTGACTGCACGATCTTTGCCGCTCTGCGTGAATGGAGATGCACGGCACATTATGTACAGACCGCCTCTGCTTGCTATCCCTCTACCGTGTAGAAGAAAATCAAATTGGACCCCAGCAAACATACTTCACCGGATTTGTCGACATTCAGCTGAAAATAACGGAAATTACAACAGCAGATCCAGCCTCACAACATGGAAAATGTTTGGACAGTCGATATGATGAGGTGCCGGCAGAATCGGAAGTCACACATTTTTTGCTTCGTTCAATGAGGACATGTCCACACTCAAACACACGCACGCACCCAAACACATTCGCCCACGCCTCAGTTGGCATCAAACCACAAATACAAAGCTTACAAACGTTCAAAATAAATATTTACAAATGCGAATTTTACCCCACAACAAAGGCAGAAGTCCAGCTTCAAGCCGCCTGCCACACTTGTTATGGGTTCATGTTTGAATTTACACAAAATAAAACGGTCAAACTGTACAATATGATACGACACATGTACACACTTGTTGTTACAGAATGGTGAACCCGCAATGCACAACACAGCCCCGTGCAAAACGGAAATCTGAGAACTTCTTCCCGAACAGGCATACATTTGGCGTGTAACTGTGAATTCCATCATAAAACACTTAACTTTGTCACTGTGGAGCAACCAGATGCAGTCGGGCAGATTTTAGTTTTAAAACAGACCTTTCATAAAAGAAAAACAGACGATCAGACCCATCCTCCTTTTGAATCTTGAGAGATGAGAGCAGGAGGCTTCTGCATTCCGGTCTGATTTCATCAGTATTCCACACAAATTTCTTTTGTTGTGTTTGGTCAATTATCACCTGACCAAGGTCCGTTTCCAAGCTCTTGTAGGGTTGAGCAAACACGGTCCGTCCACAGCGAACCGCATTTCAGAAATCGTTTCGCAATATTCCAAAACATCCCAGCACAGGATTTTTCAGATCCAGGGTTGTAACTTTGGTTTGTGTTCCAGGCTTCGTTTACACTGTCTCTATGTGAAGCGATATGTTCATTTCCATTCACTACTCCCAATCCGGACTGTCGGATTTTGTCTTTCCCTGAAACGAAACCGCAAATTATTTTCAGTATCATAGGTGAAATACGGTAGATACATGTACATGTACATCAAGGAAGACTGTCACTTGGACGAGTGGGAAATTCGGAACAAGACATACGAGGCTCTATCAAGTCAAGTGTCAATGATGTCTTGTCCACTCGCGATGAAGCATTCAGCTTTAGCAATTCTTTTGCGGCACACAAAGAACGTACTCATCCATGTCCAATTGCTGACAATGATAATTGACACTTTGACTTGATACATCCTCGTAAAACTGGAAGCAGGTGCCGTAGAAATTGCTTGGCTTGACAAACTCACTCATTTATTTTTACTATTCTTTGCAGCTCCCCTGGGAGGAGTGACTGGTCTTCCAGCGTTCAACCCACCATACGGGAATTTCTTCTTGTCAGCTGGCTTCAGAATCTGAAAAGACGTTCAAACAGACTGACACCTGTTCCTTTCGATCACCTGTCGACTGGGCAAATCTCAATCACTAGAATGTCTCACACTCGACAGTGTGCCTCAGTGTGGTGGGGATCGAAAGTCAAGTTGCAAAAGTGAAGGTGTCAGTTCGAAACTGGTCTGGGAGGGTCCGAACACGAAAGCTTGTCCCCGTAACGGTAGGGGTGGGGTTCATGCAGACACCTTTATTGTGTGTACCCATGAAATTGAACACGAATTTTAGCTGAAAAGCACCACTCTAACACCCCTTTTTCCGCCTCACAATTACCCAGAAGAGACGCTCTCCACTGGAAGCAACGGCTGCGAAAAGCAAACAAGCAACACAACATGGAATACGAGCAGCACGCACCTGGAACGAACACATCAGCGTCTCGTCCACACTCATCATAGCACCAGCGTTGTCGAACTCGCCGCAGTAGTTCGGTGCCGAGAACAATGTGACTAATTGCCGCTTCGCGAAGAATTCATACCCGTCTTCCACAACCTGGGAAACGCAAAAGCAGCTTGTCAGAGAGTCCTTTACGCAAGTTTTGCTTTCTGAAGATTGAATATGGCCTTGCCAGATTCACTGCCCAAACCCGAAACACACCTGATGAGCCCTGCATATCAAGTCCAGGTCGTGTTTGTGTAGGAACTTTGCGACCACTTCCGAGCCAAAGGTGAACGACACGCCCCTGTCGTTCTCGCCCCAGCCCATCGTTTCCTTGTCGGGGTCCGACCACAACAGGTCACACAGCAATCCTTGGTCGGGCACGTCCGTTGGTCGCATAATTCGCCTGATTTGTTCCATGGACTGGAGGTCTGGACTCAACCCTACAAAACACGATACAGCTCAACAAGGAAGCACAACTTTGAACACAGGCACGTCGCCACGAGCGCATTCGCCGCCGGGTGATACCACTGAATATCGGGGGGGAAATAGCCACCGAGAAAATCTCTGCACCCATTACCCGAAATAACCACTGACAAATCCTGACCAGCCAATTACAAACCCGCCAATGACCACCAAATTTTTGTGCATGGTTCACTGCATTGCCACTCACTGGTCAGAGTAAGCTACCCTGTTGGTGCACGTTTATGCAAAACGGGTTGGTGGGGAGTTTGTTGCCTCCTCAAAGTTGCCCAGAAACCAGATACGTTGGAGTTTCCCCCAAGACAAAGTATCAAACAATCGTCTCACCTCCGTGACAACAGAAGATCTTCTCGTCGATGATTGCCGCGATCGGCAAACAGTTGAAGCAATCGGTGAACGTTTTCCACAACTTGATGTTGTACCTTCTTTTACCTGTCGTCAAAAACAAACATTTGCATTTTGCTGCTTTTCGCCAGGTTTGGCCGAGGCGAGAGTGCACGTTGGCACTGAACAACTTTTTAGCGCTGTGTTCCAGAAAATGAAGCGTCAACAAAACAGGAGAAAACCGCATCTCCCCACGAAGTCCTACTCAAGTTGGTGACCGACCCCAAACAGATGTCGATTTTCTTGAATCAGGTCCCACTGAATACGGAAAACTCAAATCCTGCATTCGAAGCTCAACTTGGGGCAAGGTGCGGATGGGTGGAGGTTGCCGTTTTTCAACGTTGGTTGGCAATGACATTCTCGTTCTTCCCTCTCCCTTGCGTTTCAGCACACTCACATTCATCGTAAAAGCCGTAGATTCTGTTGATGCTGGCACATTCGTGATTTCCTCTGAGCAAGAAGAAATTCTCTGGATATTTGATCTTGTAGGCAAGCAGCAAACAGATAGTTTCCAACGACTGTTTTCCTCTGTCGACGTAATCTCCCAGAAACAGGTAGTTACTCTCGGGCGGGAAACCTCCGTATTCGAACAACCGCAGCAAGTCGTAGTATTGCCCGTGGATGTCTCCTGAAATCGAAAAACAATCTTTGCTGTAAAACCAAGCATCACACAGTGATTCAACAAAGAGTGGGCGGTTCGCCATTCATTCTGCTGGGTCCAAAACAAGAGATAGTGCCCCGATTAATCCCATGACGGGTGGATCAACGAGAACAAAGCCGATCAACTCACCGCATATTTTCAAAGGTGCTTCAAGTTCTAGTAGGATGGGCTGACTGAGAAAGATTTCCCTGGACTTCAAACAAAGACCTCTGATTTCATTTTCCGTGAGCTGAACGTTTTTGCCTGGGCGAGACCCTCGAACTGCAAACAAAACAAATGTCAACGTCAGGAATAAATTTTTGTCCACACTGCTTGAGCTGGTTGCGCGGTTCAGTCCCTGAACTATGAACGATTGCATGGAACAATCGCTGGGTGCCAAGGGCAACCCGGGAAGTGACTCAGGATGGCAGGGAGAGCCTGTTACATAGGTCTACACAGTGATCTTTGCTGACACCACATCCAGTTTGAGGCCCAAACAAATGCAAAGTTTGACTCCAAAGTTATTTTCAGACCATTCTTCTGGTGCCAGCTTTCAAAATGGAGGGAAAGGCAGCAGCTTGGAACACAAACAATGGAGTCAACGGCCTTTCAATGCAATGAGGTCTCTGAACTGCCAAATCGTACCCTCAAACACCGAACGATTGGGAAAGTACGCGTAGCTGACTTTCGGGCCGTCCAACAATCCTGGTAGCAGCTGGAAAAATTCACTTGGGGGGGAAACTGAATTCAAAGGCCGATCGAACGAATTTCTCGATGGGAAGATTCCAGTGCGCTTGTTCGATCCAGATCTACGCTTGATTTTGACAGTGGGACTTCTTCTAACACAGACGGGAAAAAATCTTATCATTTGTGATGAGTCTTTTGTAAAATATACAGATGTTCAGTCATTATTCTGCGTGAAAACCCGACAAATACTATCAGGAAATTTGAATCAACTGTACCTTCCAATAACCTGGCAATAATCGAGTCGATATTGAGTTTGTCCGTATCCGCCATTGAAAAATATACACTTGTCCTTCTTTGTTAGTATCTTATGGCTTTGTCTGAAATCTTTTCATTGATAATAAAATGAATGTACTGTGGATGAACGGCGATCTTATACTTCCGAGGTATTAATAAAGGCGACTCCAATATGTCTGCCACCGGCTTCGTTGCGCCCCCTGGTGCAAAGCAGCTACTCGAGAGCGAAAACAGGCGAAAAATGACTGAAATGTGTTCTTCCAATCACAGCAAAGTTATGAAACCAATCTTGGTTTTGATTTAAATTGAAGAAAAATCACGCAACTTTATCCAAAAAGATTTGCGAGGAATTTTTTCTTTTTTCACCGGAAGTAGATTTCCGCAAAGCTCGCTACTCACCCGGCACACGCGCACGAATTAGATCTACTCGTTAAATTATTTATTTCTTGACCAAAGGAAGACTTCGTTCTGCTGGTTTTGAGACCACATTTCCCATTTCAGCCAACCAATTGCCAGGTCAAAATTTTTGTCGTCACAGAACACCTGGAACAATGAAAAAAAGATTTGATTGATTGATTTTAACCGATTTATTGATCACCGTCTCAATACAGTTCTCACATACATACCAAACAAAAATATAAAAAAATTGAAAAGAAAATGGGTACCTCAGAGCCAATGGAAATATTTTATGGTGCATTGAAATAAATTTTATGTTGCAAATCTGCCAGTTGTTACAATGTATAATTTAATATATTGATATATATTTTTATATTTATAATTTTCAATATCAATATCCTTATTACCCTGAATAATATTTATCAATTGTTTATTTGTTATTTTTTGTAATAGGGGATCTTGTAGTGATATATAGTAGTGAAAAAAAGAAGTGACCCAATTAGTTTCTTTGACAGGACAAGCACAAATAATTAGGAATGCGCACAACTGAACAGACGGTGATTTTGGGAGATCCGAGATCCACCAAACTCCTATATTTTTTCTCAAAAATAAACGCGGAAGCTAAATTCAAACTCACACCATCTATATCACTTTCTTCATACTTCACTCGTTTTTGTGTCCCCCCCCCCCCCCACACACACACACCTCCGCCGAAGGCTGCGTGCAGTTGTCTTTTTGCAAAATTCGGTTGGTCTTCTTTTTGCCGCAAACTTGGATTTGCCCATTGAAACAAAAATCCCCATTTCGCAATTGTTGTGATGCTCATAGCTCAGTTTCTGGTTTCTTGCAGCGAGACCTTCCTGGATCTATTTTTCATACGGGTTTGTTATTTCAGCGGAAGAAAATTTTGCTCACGACCGCATCACTACTCTCCGGCCTGCGGGCCGTTTGTTTTGCTTGACTTCAATATGGCGCCAGATAGACAAATGTTCAAATTGAGCTGGTTCTTTTGTTGATGTCTGTCTGTGCAACCCAATGCCATTCTACTCAGGCAAGACGATTTTGAGATAATTGGTATGGGAAATTTCGAACAGCCAGATGCAAAAGTGCAGACAGACCAACCATTTTTAGCCTTGGTCTAGATGTCTACTTTGGAAACCTCCAAAGATGACCATCAGAAGAAGAGGTGAGTGTTTTTGGATCTCGCGCGTTCTTTGACGCTTCTTCGGATCCATGAGGGTGTTTCCACAACAAGTAGATCTACATCAGCCTTGCCGATTGAGCCGTGTTTGGATGGTCAGTCATATTTTTTTGTGGCTGGTCCAGAATTTGGTCGAAGGTCAAAGGGCCCCTGGACTCTTTCCCAAGGGGGCGACTTCGACTTTGAAAATCTTCAACATGCAATCACCTTGAAGACGTTGTGCCCCAAAGGAGGGGTAAATTTACTTTTCTTGGGGTCAGGGAGCCCCCCTCCCCCTTCCGGATTCTGCTGACGAGATTATGAAGATTTCAGACATGGGGTCACGCTGACAGCGAACCAGTCATTGGTGTTCGGCCAAGGCCTCTGAAGTTGTGCATCGTAATGTCACGCACAAATAACAAACAACAAAACGAAATCGACATCACGTTCGTTTAAACATGACGTTCCCTTGACTCCGATATTTGTTTGTTTTGCAGATTTTCAGAAGGCTGCTGCATTGATCCATGAGTTTCAACTGAAACTGAGTGAAGAGCCTGAGTGTGCCGAACTGAGAGATGCGCTCAATTTGGCTCTGCTGCACATGCAAAAATACTACAGGATTCTTCGAAACAAAGTTCAGAAGTTTGAGAGTGATCGTGCCAGTAACGGACACGGAGTACTTGGAGCCTCATTGCGGGGACTGAGTCCCATGACTCCCTTCAAAGATGCTCCAGACAAGTTTCAGTGGAAGTGGGTGAATTTAGACACAGTCAAATTGTCAGGGACTTTACCAGCAGAAATTCATCAAGATGTAGGCACCCTACCAAAGGTTATCCATGCTGCCAAAATTGGGGACAACAACAGGCTTATGCAACTGGCAAACAAAAGTGAGTCACCGTGGACTACTCTTCAGCGTTCTCGCAGAGAAAACACATTTCCTGTGAATCATTTTTGCAAACTTATTGCTGTTATAATATCTTTTGCCGATATTCACTGAGAAAACTTGCAATTGGTTCCTCACGTGCAAAAAAGAAAAATGGTGGCAATTCTTGTTCCCAGATGCTGATGTCATTCACGAACTGGACGGGTTGGGCCGAAATGCGTTGATGTACGGTGTGCACTTTGGCAACTTGGACACCGTGCAGATACTGTTGGAGCACGGTACCGACATCAACTGCACAGCACACGGTGCGAAGTCGTGGTGTCCTGTTCGAAAAAGTCGAAATTGTTGTTGCTTACAGTCTTTTTGTTCATTGCAAAATACCGGTACTCAATTTCAGACGGATCCACGGCTGTGCATGTGGCGTGTCACGATGGCAACAACGAGGCTTTGCGGATGCTGATCGAATACGAAGCTGCGTTGTCTCTGCAAGACACTCACGGACGAGCTCCAATACACTGGGCCTGCACAACAAAAGACAAACAGTGTTTGAAGGTGAAAGTTGTTGCGTTTTTCACCCGGCGAAGCTGCAGTGTATTGTCCTGGTGCGTCCTCGGTTGATTGTGGGATGTTCCTTCAGAGCAGAGCACCTCGTGGTAGTGCGCAAGAGGCCAGGTCAGGCAGACTTTGGAAAATCTGACACAACCACATTTTCAATGTCAGTTGACCCCCCTCCCCCCGAACTTGGCACGACATTGGAGAAACTGATGTCATCTGATATGAAATGTTACTTTCAGTGTCACGTCAAGTGATGTCCAACATTTTCAAAACCAGGTGACCCCCTGCCCGGTCATGTGACATTTTGGGTTGGGTGACATCAAGGTGTGAGACGCGTATTCCGGTGGACGAAATGACGAGACACGGGTGTCTGGCCATTGCATTCACTCATTGAGATTGTTGACACTGACCATTCAGAGGCTTAAATTAGCGTGTCGACCGGCGAGTGTTCCATGCTGTCGGCAGGCTTGTTTCAAATGTTTCTTGATGTCACATTCTGCGTCGAAAACTGCTTCCAAGAAGAGCCCTGGAACGTTCAATACGCATGAAAGCTGTTGTCTCGGGACAAAGAGGAACTGGGGTTTTGTTGTTGTTTCGGTGCAGTTGTTGCTGGAAAACGGCTGCAATGTTCACATCCGGGACAAGGAAGGCATGACGCCGTGCATGTGGGCGTGTCGCATGGATCGCATCGAGCACTTCGAGCTGCTGAGCGAAGCAGATCCTCACGTGTGCGACGAGGAGGAGGAAGACGGATTCGAAAGGGATCTTTCTGGAAAGACGTGGATGCACTGGAGTGTGCGCAGGACGGAACCTCTGGAGTGCCTCAAGGTGCGTCTCATCGCCATGCAACTTGAGTTGTGGTCTGCAGTGCTGCAAGTGTGTGCAAATGCTGTGTGTACTTTTGCAGACTTTATTAACTGAGGATTCTGCTCAGTTGCAAGATGAAGAAGGAAAATCTGTGATACATTCTGCAGCTGAGCAGGGTAAGAGTTTTGTTGAAACACCGAGACGTTTTCGAATGGCTCATGTACTGAACAGGTTGGTGCCAAAAAGAGTGTACTTGCTTTCTTTTGCGCAGGCTCTTTGCCTTCAGTGAAAGTGGTGCTTGAAATTGCTGGGAATGCTGTGATAGACGGGAGGGACAATCAGAAACGTACACCGCTCGTTCTGGCCACGATGGGCGGACATGGAGAAGTGGTCAATTATCTGTTGTCTCAAGGAGGTTCGATTGCTATTTCATTTGTCCTTGATTTGCAAGTGTGGCCGAAGCACAACCACTGGGCGAGATTTGTGTGGTGGTTTTCAGTTGGTTCTTTTTTTTCCGATACTCAGCTGACTTGTCCTGCGTTGATATCAACGGTGCTACAGCGTGGGACTACGCTCGTGGTCGTCAGCTGCACTACTGCATGCTCATCATTGCGTCTTACATCCGGCAGCGCGCGCGCGACCGTGGGGAAGAAGTCGACATGACCACTCTCGCCCAGATGACATTTGCTGGTACAACTGTCGCTCACCTTTTGGGTTGTTCGTGAGCACGCGAACAAAGTACGTATTTCTGTTGAATAAACGATTCTGAGTTTTCAATCTTTGTCGGACAGGTGTGACCATGACAGGGACGTTGCTGAACCAGGCGCAGCAGGAGGCGTCTGAAGAGGACGAGGCTGAAGATCCCGTGGACCGGCAGATAAACGGGCTTCACATCGATGGAGAAGCAGACGGTGTGTATCGAGCGAACATGCCGAGACCTCCACCGCGACACACGCAAGCTCCCGTCACTCCGCGCACGCCCCGAGCTCCGGTCACGCCGAGGACACCGCGCGCTTCTGTGACACCCAGGACACCAAGACCCAGGTGCGTAACTGTGCTCTTGTACTCTTCTGATTCACAGCTATTTGAAAAAGGTACAATGGAAGGATTCTGTTTGGCTGCCGACTGTGTGCTGCAGGGCAGTGATGAGTGGTGCTCAGTCAACACCCAGGGGGGCAGCGACCCCTCGCAACCCAACGACGCCTCGCCGCGGCGACGCCGGTGACGCCCCAACCGTGACCAGGTCACAGAAGAGGGCGCCGTCAGGTCCGGTCGAGTCGAGCACCGAGGACGAGATGGTGTTCGAAAAGCAGCAGGGGCGCCCTGTCCCCGCCGGCAAGCGCACTCGCCGCAACGAAGTTCAGGTACGCAGCTGACGGCAACTTCGCGAGGAAGTTGGACAAAAGAACACTTTGCCTTGTGCCAAAAACACGGTCACAACTGGTTCTTTGCTTTCACGTCGTACTGACTTAAGTTGAGTTGCAGCAAATGATTTTTGGACAGAGGCACGAGTCAGACATGAGAGTCATGTCAGTCATGAGTATGGACGATGCTGACATGCACAACAACAACAGAGGCGATCACGTCGGCTATGTCGACTTCGACAACCCAGAAAGACAGCAATGTATGTAATAAATAAAATCACGCGTGAACACCACAGAACTAACACGTAAACGACTACATATTGCGTTTGCTGTTCGAATTGCTGTCACACCTCGCTCCAGGACAATGCGTCCAACTGCAGGCCAAGTTAAACTGGTCACCGCTTGGAAGCACTTTGTAGCTTTGCGTGTGTTGTGCAGACGAAGAAGACGACAGAAACAGAAGTGATGGAAGAGACGAAGAGGAGGAGGAGGAGGAGGAGGAGGGGAGCGTCAGCATAGGTGCGATGGACGTGTCCGAGGTGGATCCCGACGCTGAGGAAGAGAACGAAATGGAGGCTGAGGACACGAGTCCAGATGAGCAGCAGCACCGTGCACAGGTTCTGGAACGCCAGTCCTCACACCATGATATCCCAGCTCATTCACATCAACACGAGACTTGGCAGCCACAGCATCAGCAGGAACAACATAAACAATCCAGAGAGAAACTCACCAGACAGGACACGTACAACATAAACCAAAACCAGGAGCAACAACAGCAGGCGAGACGAAGTCTGCCGCAGTCACCTCCTACACTGCTGAAGAGCAGAAATCAAAACAGGAACGCAGGCGGATTTCATCAGCCGCGCCCTCCTGTGAGATACCCGCCCTATCCCGCGCATGCTGTGGTGCGTACACACGTTCAAATCAGAGCAAAACTCTACGTTTATCTTTCCGTTTTTGTGTTTTCGACACAAAAGGTCATTCGGTATTTCTGGTGAGATGGCCTCGGATTCTTTGGTCTCTTACCCACCTCTGGACTTCAGCCATTTGTCTTGCTGCAGAAGCCGCCGAGTCGAGCTGCGCCGGAGGAGGAGTTTGAAGAAGAGGACGAGGAAGCACCGGCCGGGTTCGACATGCCGAACGAGGAGAATCAAAACGACGACGAAGAGGAAGAGGTGGATCCAGTGGCCGTGCAGAGACACTCGCAGTACCAACAGAACTTGCACGATCCCTCGTCAGGTTCGCACGGCTCCGCCCCGCCCCCAGAAGACTCGATGTTGCTGTTGTTCTTTTTGCAACACTTTCTGGTCGACAATTTCACCTCTCAGACCGCAACTTACATTTTCAGATCGGCGGCGAGGCAGTGGAGACGTACACAGTGGCCAAACTCCGCCGGCCTATTTACAGCCACTAGCCCCTCCGAGCCCCACCAAGAAAAAGAAGAAGAAAAAGCGCGGCGGACATGAAGAGCTCCCGCCGCCTCAGGCGCACGGCTGGGGCGCTCGCCCACCCGCTCCAGCCTCGACACATGCCTCACATCCAGCACCATTGCAGGGTAATCCTCCGCATGACAGTTGTCAAGACCAGAAGGCCAGGTCATTTTCGTCTCGGTGGAAATGAAGAAACGAAGCACTGCCACGAGCAATCCGGCTTGAACCCCAAAAGAAGCGCTTGTTCTTTGCAGGGCCCGTGCCCCAACCTCACGAAAACCGTGCACAAACCCAAAGTAAACATCAACGGGAGCAAAGAACCCCAACACCCAGAGCTCAAGGAAAACGTGCGCCTTTGGTGAGGCAGAACAGTGAGCTGGAGGAAAGGTCAGTACTTTGATCAACTGCGTGGTTCACCGCCCATTTTTCAGCAAAATTCGACTCTCGAGACTTCTGCAAAGGCCCGCAAATCTACTGCACATAAACTCTTCAGCTTCAACAAATTTGATGTTCGTATTTATCTTGCCCGACTTGCGCATCCTTTTCATCATTGCTTGCTCTTTTGAAGGCATGTCAGCATTTCATTGCCACCCGCGTCAAAGTGAGTCTTGTCGCAGACCTCTGTTGTTCACCTCTGAGAATCCATGTGTGTTTTGCATCAAGGCTTCACTTGATTTTCCCAAATAATCATACCAGAAAAATGTTTCACATTCACCACTGTGTATTCTGAAAGATAATGGATCACTAAACGATTTGCTTTGTGAACACAAATTCAAACTGTACGTGTTGTCCTGTTCTTTGCTGCAGATACACACTGGACCAGCAATTGAAGCCTTCTCCTCCTGTGCCGCGTCCAACCAAACTCAAACAAAGCGCAATGCGAAACAAGCAACCAGAACCTCCCTCCCCCCACTCCCCTCTCGTACACCACCCACCATCGCCCTCCTCCATGCAAAGCAGCGACCCACACCCACATCCCGCTCATTCTGCCAGTAGGGGGCGGGTGAGCAACACGGACGCGGGCGGAAGCGCGTCGATGCAGGCTTTCGCACCGGCACCGCAGCAGCAGAGGGCGGGGTCAGCGTCGCAGCAGAGGTACACGCCCCCGCCGCTGCAGAACGCGCCGAGGGATGCACCAGGCAGAACCGCGAAACAGGTAAATGAAAGATTTGAGACCCTGCTCGCCTCCTTGGTGCAAGTTGAAACTGCTGCATGCCTGAGGACGCCTTTCTTTGCTGCACGGGTTAAAAAAGACTGCATAATTACTTGCTTTCAGGCTGCAGGAGGAATGTTTCCGCAGAATGCCGCTAACCAGAACCAGAACCGGCACCCACCCTCTCCGCGGGGCCTGCGGCGAGGCCAAGATGATTCCAGCTCAGGGTCAGTCCCTCCCATCGCTCAGACCAAATCTCTGCTGGGCACTGTGCCTCCCATTGGACAGCAAAAGTCGACGTATGGGAAATTGCCCAGCTTTGGGAAAAGTTGAAGATTGATTGCTGTTTGCCTTCCCAGCAAATTACACAGCAGCTGTTTTCTTTACGTGCGCGCAAAAATCTCGTTGTGTTGCTTGCAATAATTTCATTTGTGTCGTAAATGTGGGTCTCTGCGCGCCAAACGAAAAAGTTTTATGTTGAAGGACAATGTTTATGCTTTCTGATTTGTTCCTTCCAGTTCAAATCCCTGCTGAAACTGCAGAAATGTGCTTTTTTGAGCCACTTTTGGGCGCCATGTGATCAGTTCATTGATTGGATTTTCGTTGATCTGATTCTTTCTTCCTTGTCTCACTGTATTTCCAGGATTTTTTCTGTGCAGAATGTTAAATATACGTAAGCACACGGTGTAAGTATGTCGGCCTCATCTGAGGACGAGCTCCGTCCAGTGTAGATCTACAGATATGTAAACCTGCTGATTGAATCGCCCAGTTCGCCTTGGTCTGGTGAATCTGAGACTTTTGTAAGACTGTGATAGGTCAGTGTTCGGTGCACGCGACGACCCTCATTTCTACAGCGCTGCGGTCCTTTGGCCTCTCGTACGTGACCTCATTGTTGAAGAAGTGAGCTTTACACACTGAAAATGGCTTCTTGTTCAATCACACCTTTCTTTTCCAGACCAAAGGTCTCAAAAAGTGTGATTTCACAGGAACCTTTTTTCCAGCTTGTGCGACCCTTTGTTCTAGTTTTGGTGTAGACCTAGTGGCGCAATCTCCACTGACATGTTTCTTTGTGCCTTCCACGCGGCTGGACGTTTCCAAGTGACTTTGAACTTGTCTCTTGGATACAAGCTGGCTATTCTGAAAGATTTGTTCTTGAAAGAATGCTGCAGGGATGTGTTTGCAGAGTACAGCTGTAATGCTAAGTTTTGCGTTGCAACCGCAATTAAATTGGGCAAAATTTGTACAGAGCGCATCAATGATCAAGTGAATGGTTTCAAAATTGTGAGCCTGGCAAACGCAGTGCACGTGTGAGACGTGCGGGTGCGTTTCCGCTCCTTGACTCTCCAAAGCCAACAGGCCCGCACTTTGGCCGAAACCAAGCAGAATATATCTGCGGCATCTCAGAACCGATCCTCGTGCACATCGCAGATAAGCAAACGACAGTCTAAGAACCTTGTTGTTTGGCTGGACAACCTGAATTCTTTCCAACGATTTTGCCATCATCGTCAGTCTTGATGTTGGTTATGCCAAATCCAGAATTCCAAGTGTTTGTGAGAACCGAGTACAAACCAGTCGCTGACACGATTTGAGAACGCAAATTTTTGTATGCTCGAAATCCTCGCACACAAAGGACTCGCGCGGATACTGTTGATCAACCGACTGCTGGTTCCAGAATGTGTCGAAAGGTTTTGAATCATCTGCATGAGTCTTCAAGCGTGTCTTTCTCGTCCTGTTCTGATGTGCCTATAAAAACACTGTGATGCTCTTCTTTCATTCCGAATTGTCCACAGAGACAAGATTTGCAAATCAGCGGCATTTTATTGTTAAGTTTGGTCCAAAAATAAACATTTATAAAAATTCTTTTCATTACAAGTGTCAGAGTTGCCATGGTTACGATGATTTTGGCGCACAAAAGTTTCACTGATGTTCGGGAAAATTCTGTCCAAAGCGTCTCTCACAGTTGTTTGGTCCGAATGAAGCAAAACAATCTCAAAAGGTACGGAATGTAGATTTTCAGTTTACGTGGCGTGTTGTTCGTCAACGTGGGACGTAGATGTACGCGTCACAAGCCAAAACACCGCTCTCGAGCAACGACCTTTCAGCTGGCAACAAAATCACGACAATTTAACGAAGCAAAGGGCAGTGTTATCCAGTGTTATCACAGCAGAACAATGCTCCCTCGAGTAACTTGTGTATAGACTCTACGGCCGGCGGGCAGTGGTGCACATGGCGTCTTGCTGTGCACAGGCAGCAGGACATGTGAGCATGTCGCGTGGAGAAGGGGGTATTTGTCAAAAACTTTGTGGCTGAGGCTGGCCACACGAAGTTGTGCCAAACGGCACGATCACATTCAGTGTGAGACAAGCACGGCAAAACAAACGGAAAAGGAAACTCGACTTTCCAGAAGAATGTCAGCCGCGTGCCAGATACATCAAATTACAATTCCAACCAAAAATTTTCCTACAGGGGGCACAGAGAGGAGGGGGGTGGTAATCAAGACGGACAATTTGAGGTGACCACAACAAAACATTTTCTGACCGGGGGTGGGTGGGTGACAAGGACAATGGATCTGAGGTCACCAAGAGAGACAATATGAGGTGACCACGACAAGGACAGTCTGAGGTCACTAAGACAGACAATCTGCGATAACCAGGACCATTGTTTTTTCCAAGCAGGGGGGAGGGGGTAACCAGGACAAGACAGCATAAGGACACACACACACACACACACACACACACACACACACAAAGATACAAGAGAGTAACAATATCAGCCGACACGGCTGACAACTGAGCAATTCGAACAGGGACGAAGTGAAAAAAGAACAACAAACAAACAGCAGCAGCATTTGCCAGGGAAGACACCTCTGACCTGAGGGAGGGTCATCTTCGATTGGTCAACTACAAGGCCTTCTGGGTTCGGAAGAACCGAACAGTGGAATGTATGTCAGTGATCTTTCTTTTTCCATTTGTTGCGTAAGATGCCGCGTGTGAAAAGAAAGAAACTTTCAACGCGTCAACTTTACGAGGACACAAAAACAACGTTAGTGGGTTGTACAACCTCTGAACAAAGGGGCGGATCAACGATTGAGTCAAGAACTTGGATCCGAACTTTGAAATTACATTTCCGAACGTACGAAAAGTCAGACCTCAACAAGGAAACTTTAGACTCTAGCGAGGAAAAGTCACAAACATCGCCCCATGACACAAATTTGAAGTACAAAGTCCGGTCCTGGTTCCGAGTCCATGAATCCGCCCCCTGAACACACAGAAATTAGAACTCCCAACAGAACAGTTAGCGAGCATTTCGCGTGAGAAGCAATTGGCACAGACCTTTCATCACGAACACCGTGAGCACACACAAAGCTCGCGGAACACCATCAAGCTGGGAAGCGCCGCACCATGCAGTCTTGAAGCGGAACTAGCGAGGTGCATCTCGGTACTCATACCTGGGCTGCAGGTTCGAATGCTCACTTCTGAACGAGCCCTCTGCGACCTCTATGGGCATTCCCCGACGACGTGGCTGAAATCAGATACGCGTCATTGCTCTCTGGTGTGATTCAGTGGCACGAAAACTTCACACGTACAAACTGTCGACAACAAACGCACGCAACTTTCTTTCATAGAGTCTCGGAAGCTGAGACAGAAAAAGCACAACACACCTGTTCTGGACTGTTCTCCATCGATCCGTAACCGAACCCCTGAAAGGCGTCGTCGTCGGTGATGATTTGATACTTCTTCTCTTTGTAAAAGGCACCTCGTTTCAGCAGGTACATGACAATAATGTCACACAACACCGTGGCCTGAAAACGACATTTCGATGAGATGATGATGCGAGCGGTGGAAACTACAGTGCAAGACAGACACACGCAACAAACTGATTTGTTTTGCTCGACATGACAAACTGGGAGAACTCTGATACATCAAACTTACAATGGCAAGTAGTCCCAGACCGCTGCCCAGATTCAACAACAAGGGCACAATGCTGAACTTTCCGGCTGTGCCCGAAACTTTGATGATGAAGCGAATGCCTGTCGCTTTGATGAGATCCCGTTTCTGTGTGTTTCCTTCGTAGTAGTAATTCGCGTATCTGAAACAAAATCACAAAGTCCTAGCATGGCAATGGCTCGCTCGATTGGAGAAAATACAACCTGTCAAGCATCAAGAGGCAAAACCTGAAATTCCAGCCGGGCGCCAGTTTGGCGTCTTGGTCGTCCAGCCTGGAGAACGAGTATTTTGGCCGACACTGAGAAATGTCGTGATCCAAATCACAGTTCCAGATTATCTCAATAGAAATAACTCCACCCTGGAAGCATAATTTGAGCGTAACAATAAATACTGGTCTGCACGAAAGTTGCGCACATGGTGAGTTTTGTCTGCATCTTACCTTGACAGCCATTTCATCGTATTTCTGTCCAGCATATTCCACGATGGTGTTCAGTTCAAAGATGGGACAAAACTGATCCGTGGGGTCATCGCTTTTGTATCGACATGTCTGCAGGTAAGTCTTGTTGTTTATGCTGTCGATGATGTTCCTCCTACAACAATGGGAAACACCAGCCGTGGTTCCAAGCAATTGTGGCTCAGTATTTTGTTTGCGCAATGATAGATCTCATCGGACGTGTCTCCACAGCTCACCTTTTCACTTTAAATTTGGTGAATTCAATCCAGTTTTTGATCATCACGGTGAAATTTTTGGTGTTTTCAAGGACAGATTCCTCTGGGCTACAAATGGAAGACAGATCTATCTGCACGCATTTGCACAAATTTGCAAGATACCTGGTAGAGCTCACAACTCACACGGGAAGTTTGTCAACTTCAACCGGACACCAGGCATATATCTCGCAGGTTTTTGTTGTGTTGTCTTGTGTTGAATTCACACACGCCCCCGTCTGAACTCCTGCAACGTACACCAAAACGTTCAAAGTTTGAAATGAACCGCCAGACAATCTACACAGGTACAACGAGTTGTCCTTCACAAAGATATTGTACCCACCATTTCCGGTGGGAAAGGCAACACCTTGGTGGCAATCACTGTCGTTCAAGCATTTGGCATCTGGAATGTTTGGATCCTGAAAAAATAAATGGTTTCCCATGATGGTGTGTCGGAGAATTTCGTGCGCTTTTCTCTTGTCTCAACACAGGTGCTGTGAAGTGTAAGTGTACCTCATCACATGTGCTTTGAGTTTGATTCTGGGTGAGGACAACGTTGGTTGTGACAAAAAACGCATCAACTTCCTGAAATGAAATGAACTGTTCAGTCTGGAGGACTGCATTTGGAAACGTACTCATAACAGCCCGATTATCTCTGCAAACGGCTGCTTTAGTTTTCGAAGGAAACCCATCAGAACAGGACGTTGCTTGGGGCTTGTTTCATAAATTCAAATTCATGTGGAGGTTGAAGACCATACGACAGACCTGGGGAGGAACCACGTAATCCGCTACGTCCCACACTCGATCCGTGACACCTGGGACGTGCACACCGCTGATGTTCACGTACTGCACACCCTTTAGTTTCGTCAGGGCTGCACTGGTCACAGTGTCCGTCTCTTGGTAGCCTTTCTCCCAAACGATTGCGTACCTGCACGAGAGTACTCCGCACTCGGAAATGGGACACATGCTGATCGCGTTCGTGAATTAAAATGCCGACCATTTGATGTACCACGTTTTCGTTTGCCTGCCCCAGCTGCTCGAGGTCAAGCTGATTGAAGAACCTTCGTGTTTGGTCGGAAACTGTCCAATGTTTGAACCACGCCAAAGGAATGCGCCAGACAAGTCGATGCTTACCCAATGATGTAGGCCAGGATCAACAGTTGGATGATCCGGTTGATGACACCGACCTTTTTGCTCTGGATATGAACAACTTTAGGCGTGTCGTACTCGAAGAAAGCGCTGACTGCTTTAGACACTCCACTTCGCACAACCTGAAATGTGGCATGTTCAATGAAAATACGTCAACATGTTCAAGACACACGTCAGCAGCAGTCATGGAGGCGAAATGCATTCTCGAACGGATGACCCGCGCTTGCACGACCAGGCAGTCGACCTGATCCTTGTACATCAGGCGTCCGACCTGGGTCCGACCCTTCAGGAGAGGGAGGTGTTCGAAATGTGTTGTGTCTCTCAAAACTTTTGCAGGGCAGAATAGGGGGTAAGCTGAGAACAGTTTTGGCGGGTTAGGTGGTCTGGGCTCCCTGGATCCGAGTCAATCTGTAAACCAAATGTCGTCAAGACGAAACAGCAGTGCGCTGACAGCACAGACATGAAACTGCTGTGACATGAAGAAACACCGCGAGGATACGTCAAGCAGGTTAACCGCAATCAAAATGTGATGACACACTGCAAATTTGATTGATTTTAAGATATTTCAGTCACTATCAGACAACGGTTACCTTTTGGGCCTCCATATCACCTCTTGCGCGTGATTGTCGATAGCAATTTCCTGGTGAACTAAAACTCGCGAGCACGATGGATCATGTGATGATGGATCTGTTTACCGGTTGCACTGGTTCCCGCTTTTGGTTTCAATTTACACGATGCGGTAGGCGAAAGTGCCCAGACTTGCTCATGCATTTGTTGCGATGAAGTGCAGAGTGAAAATGATCCGTATGCTCCTGAGGATGTGCTGACGTTTTGGCAAGATCCGACCGTTCGAATAGAGAACAAAAGAAGCACTGCTTCATGACAACTGCGGGTGCGATGTCCCCATTCAGTTTAAGCAATCAAAGAAGCAATTTGCACTCAAAATCCAATTTTGACCTGAATAACAGCCATTTCTTGATTTTTTTTTTTTTTTTTTTTGCCTTTTTGCACTCATAGTTGCTGGGGAAACTTACTATATCAACCAAATTGTAAAGTCCTGAAAGTACTTTCAAAGACCTTTCATATGAACCAAACATCAATGCTCTAGAAGCTGAGGCATAACAATTTTCATCTGGTTGCTCAGGTAGAAGGTGGTTGCTACAGAGACTAATTTGGAATTTTGGATAAAATTTTGGCATTGAGCACTGCTTCAATTCAGTGTAGTATTGAAATTCTAAAAATCATATTTTTGACTTGAACAACAGCCCCCCTCCCCTCAAAAAAAACAACAATTTCTTGATTTTTTTTTTTACCTTTTTGCACTTGTGGTTGTTTGGATAAGGTTACCATAGCAACCAAATTATAAAATCCTGAGAGTGCTTTTTTTTACAGTAAATTTTGAAAATACGCTGCACTTAGAAAGAAAAAAAAAAAGTTAAATTTTTCTCTCAGTGCAGTGTTTCTTGAAATGGATTTGAGAAACACTGCACTTTGCAAATCGGAAGTACAATATTTCTCTCAGTGCAGTGTTTCTCAAAACCATTTCAAGAAACACTGCCCTGAGAAAAATTTATTGAAACATTTGCTCTCAGGAGTGTTTCCTGACTTCCTGTAGAAACACTTGTGCATGCTCAGTAAATGTTCTTTTTTATTGCCATGAGAGACACGTTTCTTGAAGCTATTTCAAGAAAGACTGCACTGGGTAAATTTTTCAAAAACTATTTCCTCTCACCAGTGTTTCTTGACTTCCTACAGAAACACTGTGCTCAGCACTGCTCAAAACATGACTCAGAGTGCTCGGTGTTTCTTGCAACATTCACTCCGAAAACGGAAACAGAAACGTTACTTGTAACGCCAAAAGTGTCGCGTTTTTGAAACATTACCCGGTGTAACATGGCCCATTGGCTTGCATGCCCGATTGACACGTGTCAATGGGGCACGGCCAGTAGACCCATGCCCCATTGACAGGCCCCGTGTTCCGATTGACAGGGGCAAGCCTCCAAATGCCTCCC
>JAAUXT010067650.1_pt1 | contig 20946 bp, 25 predicted proteins | sample 7278171 | NCBI WGS metagenome assembly JAAUXT01 (sample SAMN14350112, study PRJNA611818) | marine sediment metagenome | isolation source: surface marine sediment (1.8m) | place: French Polynesia: Moorea | collected 2018-08 | reverse complement strand
GGTTAGTTCTGACACGGGCCAGAAGCATATATCGAGCATTTTGGCACGGACGACCGTCGAGTGGAAAGTGCTGATAGGTAGTTTTGACTACCCTACCCTTCTGACACTCCGACATCGTACGAGTGTGAAGTCACTTTGCGGTCGATTCTTGGATTTGGCTTGATTCCACAGTTTTACATTGAACACATCCCTTGGAGGCGACACTGACCATAGCAGCTTGCGACACCATTTTCAAATCTCCGCAAGTTTTTTTCAGTAGTACAACGCAGACACAAGCCTGGGAGGGCTCCTGTATATTTTTGCATTGAACATTGCAAGCAACACAACCCACTGAGTACAACAAAGGCAAACGCCAGAACGGATTGAAGAGAAACATTCCGTGTCAAGAACAGATTGGAACCAACAACAGTCTGAGCGAAAAACAAACCAAAAAAAGCAAGGGCATTTACACCCAGGAGACTCCGTCAGACGATCACGTGTGTGTCCAACATGTGCTGATCTCTGTGCACTTGAACAGGTCGACTGGCCAGCGCCGATGCCTGCGATTGGTCGCATTGCCAACTTTAGTGCTCTTCGGAAGAACCGACCCAAGGAGCACCAGGTGTACGATTCTTACTGGGGTACGTTTTTCTTTGTTCAGCAAAGGATCACAGTCTCAAGGCATGATTCACAGACAGTACGGCAAAATGAAACACCACTGAAGTTGTCGATTTTTTCTGCAAATAACAATGTGGGTAATCTCTCAACAAAACAGAATGTCAAAGCTTCCAGTGATATTTAAATATTACATTGTCGGGCCTGGTTTCAATGAAAACATACCAATTACAGTTGAATAAAAAGCTTCAAACAAGTTTGCAATGCTTGCCATCACAAATATGTTTTCATCAACTTTATGTGTGTGCGGGTTATGTGGGCACGAGACTTACTTCACACAATGATCGTGAATGAATAAATAAATGTTCAATTTCAAATTCAATACAGACAGGAGAGAGGCGATGCCGCGCTTCGTCCGCAAGCCTCACAGCTGCGTGGTGCACGAGGGCCAGGCCGGCCAGTTCAAATGCAAAATCCTCTCCCCGACGCCCATGACCGTCACATGGTGAGGAATTTGTTGCGCCACAAAAACGAAGAGTATTTTTTTGTGCACATCAGCATTTCTAGCAAATTTCCTGGGGTAAAGAAAATTAAAAGACATCTGATTTTGGGCCACAACGTTCAGTGAAATCGTCACAATGAGTTTCGTGTCTCACATGCAGGCTGTTCAAGGACAATCCTTGCCTGCCCAGCATGAAGTACATGCCCAAGTACAGCGGAAACGAGTTTGAGTTGAGGATAGGTCGCACCAAGATCGACGAGGACAAGGGCGAATACACCGTGAAAGCGGAAAACTCGTATGGAAAATTGGAGGCGTCAGCTTTCCTCAACATCGAGCGTGAGTTACATCCCCATCACGGATATATAGCCGAAACGCTTGGCATTATCCAACAAAGGGTGCCTTTGCACCAAAATTTAAGCACGAAATTTGCATCACAGACGCTGTTTTAAATTTCAGCTGCAACGAAGGAGCTGCCAAGGCGTGCGATCAGCGTGGAGCCGACAGCCAGAAGGTAGACGTCGGAACGTTTTCAATTCCTGGTGTTTTGAGGGAGGACCGGAAAGTTTTGATGCAAGGACATGGGTGATTTGCACCATGGGTGCCTCATCGTGTGGTGATGTGTGGCACAGATTTATCAATCCGGTCAAGAGAACCCCTGGAGGAATTCGGTCAGCGGAGAGACCTGGTTCTGCTTCTGCTGAGTGAAGAAGAGCTGTTCCAGAAAGAAAAGTTTCGAAGAAATAAAAGTTCCTGGGGCCGCAGTACTTTGCCTACTTTGCCAAGGACAGAACACAGTCATGTCCCTCCACATTATCAGGATCCAAGGATCGGTTGCCGACTGAAGAACCAAGTTCTGTCCGGCCCAATCCTAGATCCGCTTGAGATCCATCTCCAATGTTGCAAATGAAATGAAATTTGTTTCGACAGGCGCATGGTGCTGGACGAATATCCGGGCTACGAGGAAGCGCCCGACAAAAAGCCGGTCTTCAGCTTCCCACTGCGCTCCCGGTACATTCAGGAGGGCTCCGGCTTCAAACTCATCTGCTCCGTCGATGCCAAGCCGCCGCCAAAGGTACGACTCGCAAAGCGGACGAGAACACCGGTAGATTCTTCAGCTTTGGAAGCTTCATTTTTAGGGGCGCATGTTCGGGTTGCTTATTTTGCAAGAGAGACCCAACAAACGACCCGAATAAGCCACAGACATCCTCTTGTTGCACACACTCTTGTGGCCAGGTTTTTGATACAAATTTTGGGTTCAATAGTCCATTTGTTGTGTTTGGGTCCTGAGTAATGTTTGAGGAATAAAAAGAACAAAATGGAACTTTTTTGAATTTTTACTGTGAAAAGTTCAAGATGGTATATTCATGATTTGTACATGGGTGACTGTTTTGTGCGGTGTCTTAACAGTCAAGCGATATGTGGTCAAGGGTGCACATGATGAATTTTAAAATGTCAGAGGGGTTTCAGGTTAAGTAGGTATTTTGTTGCCAGATGAATGTTTTACTTTTTTTGAAGGCTCAAATTGAAAGCTTGATTTTTGGGAGTTTTGGATGGAAAAAGTGATCAAGCCGCAGTTCCAATTCAGATCTCAGGGCAGCATGCAGTGCCCACATCGCCATCATTTCGCAATAGCAGGTCGCAACCTGTCTGTCCGTTTCTGCAGGTGACGTGGTACAAAGACGGGTCGGAGCTTCGGTCGGGTCGCGGCTTCGAAATCGTGTACTCGCTGGGCATCTGCTCGCTGGAAACATCTTGTGCCAGCATCAGCGACAGCGGCAAATACTCGTGCCGGGCCGAGAACGACAAGGGTTCGGACGAAACCAACTGCAAAGTCACCGTCGCAGGTGAAAAATACAAGGATTTGCGTGGCCTTCAGAGGAGCGCAGCACAGAAACACTCCAACGAAAAATAAAAACAAGCTGTGTTTTTGTGCGTTGCGTGCAGTCACACGCTGGTGTTGGCAATGGATAATCGCGGCTTGGAGTGAGAAGGATTTGCGTGGCCTTCAGAGAAGCTCTACACATGTTACATTCCATTGAGTTTCATTGATCTTCTGCATCGTTGCTGCCACGTGCACCTCTGAATCGTGTCTTCACGGCAGATTTTTCTCCTTCAACAGAGAAGACAGTGGTGAAGCCGATGGGATTCGTCGACAAGCTCGCCACCTCGCAGGCGTACTCAGCGCCGCCGCCGTCGCGCGGGTCGTACCGCCGCACAGCGCCGGGCTCCGGCGGGAGCGCAGGCGGGGACTCCTCCTACACCTCCTCCTCTTCCTACAGGTCAGTGTGGGCGTCTGTTGATGCTGCAGTGCCACGGGGCCTTGGTGGTGGATGACATGTGGATTTATACTGACTGGTGTCTTCGTCTCTTCCAGCACAACTACGAAAGACGGAATGACCATCACGCGAAGCACGTTTTCTTCCCGAACCACCTCTTCCAGACGTAAGTGAACAACTTCACCTCATGTCTGTCCAACAAAGATGATGGTGCGTCACAAGTGAAGGCTGTATTTCGTTTCCTTTCTCTGAGAAGAACACAGACAAGATACTCACAATCAACACAAATACGAACATTTTTCGCAAAGAGAAAAGTTCTTTTGGGAACATTTGTCTCATTAAAACATTGTTTCCAGGACTTGTCATCCACTGATGCGTCCGAAGTCATTTAGTTTTCAATTCATTTTCAGAATATCAGATCACTGCATGACTTCATGAAAACAAAAGTACATTCAACTTGAACACGTTAGCACGGGTAGTGGAACTAATGCATGATACAAGAATACAGATGTCTCTCACCAGGCAGAATGTTCTTGTCGCTTGTTTTGTTTTGGCCTGAACCTGCGAAACGCAACATATTTTTGCCCCACGGTTCTGGAGTGCAGGCGCATGGCTCTGTAGAGTCTAGATATATTCAGTCAACTGCAATGGCGTGCATGCACGTTGTTGGAAAGGCGCTCGGCCCAAGCCTCATAGTGCTGGTGCGTTCACGTCTGCAAGGTCATGCTGTAGACCACTGTATTTTCGACAAATTGCATGTCCTTGGAAAACAAAAGAATACGGATCACCGAACAGATGCATTCAAACACAAGGAAACGTCGAGCATGTTTGTAGCAGTGTTGGTCTGTCCAGCAAGTTGCAGCCAGAACCGAGGAACGAAAAGTGAACTGTCCGTTCTGTCCATGTGTGTGGTTCTTGTCTCATCTCATCTGTGACGCTGTCTTCACGTGGATCTGTACATACTGGACCTCTCTCTGTGCTCTGTCAAGTGCTGTGAGACTAAACTCCCTGTTGGTGTAAATTACTAATGAAAATGTCTTTGTCTCACATCTACTAGCTGTACTAGTCTCTCACACTCAAACCAACTACTCTAGGAAAATATCACAAAATGCCTTTCTCTCACCGGATCACCAAAATCATCACTGTGTTTTGTGGTAACATCTACTGTTTTTCAGGCACAAACTGACCAGGGACCTCCCTCGGTCAAGTCCTCAACACAAAAAGAGTAATATAACCGAAGGTTGTTTTTCTCTTTGTCTCTCGACAGAATCCGAAACCTCTCCATCATTTGAACCAGACGACTACAGTAGCACTAGAAAACGATACAGAGGAGGATCAGTAGACAGATTTACTCTTGCAAGTAGCCATGTATCTCAAAGAATGGCGCTTGATCCGTTTGGTTCTTCAGTCGGTTGATTGGGACTTTTAGCATGCTGCACATGTGGGCGCCAAAGACGTGAAATGTGTTGCTTCCCTGGTGCATTGGTCGAATTCTGCTTCTTAGTGTTCCTGAAGATGTGGAGAAGAGGCTCAGAGACAAGGGGGTGTGGTCAGCGAAGTTTGTTCGGACCGCAACAAAGCAAAGCGCAGAACAGAACACAATTGTGACTCTACGTTTCTTGGTTCAAAGTTCCCAGAATCTGAAGCCGTTCATGCATCAGGGACAACATTTTCCACGTTGCGTCAAAATACGTCTTCATGCGCCGTCCGCTAAGAGTCTCTTCTTCACAAATTCTCATCATTTTATCATTTCCTTCGGTTTGTTCATGGTTTCAGCAATTTCACATTTTCACCTTTGCTTCAGATACATGTTGCGTGAATGTATCAGAATGCAAGATTCATGACTGTGAACCACGACGTTTGACACACATTTTCAAGAGATCAAGAGAACTGTTGAACATTGTTTTCAGCGAATATGTTCCACTTTGAAGAAACCCTCCACTTTCAAATTTTGATCCCTTTCAAACAAAAGAGAGAGAGAGAGAAACGTATTCTTCATGTTCATTCATTTTCACATCTTTAGCAATAGGAGTGAACGTTTTCTGTGGTACGAGTAGTTGGATGTGTCAAGTTGATTCCTTGCAAGGTTCTTGGTGTGTAGAACTTGACTTGTGTTGGGCATTTACAGATGTACGAAACTGATGCAGTGACTTGAACTCGTACAGGTTGCGTGGTCGAGAAAGATTCGGTGCAGATGTGCTCCAATCCGGTGCTTTGAGCTTTACTTCCTTTTCCGCGGCCTTATTGATGTTTGACTTTTTCTCAGACCTCGAAAGAAATCAAATGTCATTCTGTTCAAGCTTTTGACAAGTTTTTTGCCTTGAAACTTTGATTCTTCAAGAAACCCTTGTCCTCCAGATTTGCGGTCATAAACCGCGCCGGTGCAAGCATTTCTGCATTCAATGTCTCCGAACAGCACCTTTGTGATAATCTCATTGATTAATTCTTTGAAATTAAGCACTAATTTGCGATAACTTGAGTGAATCTCAATACAAATCATGCCAAAATGCGGCAGAAACTTCATGCCAAACCGAACAGAGACACTTTCCATTTGTATCACCTCTCAAGAAGACATCGTACCAAAGATCCAGTATACCCTTCGTAGTTTTCACTTCGACAATGACCAGGCTTTGATTGTCACCCTTTTCTGTTCTCTAGAGCTCACCGAGTCAACGAATGGTCCTGAGTTCTGCACATTCCCCAAATCTGTCACGGTCAGCGAACATAGATCTAACGGTGCGAAGTTCACGTCAGTCGTCAAGGAGTCAAGAGTACAGGGTACGTACGTACGCGTCAGTCGATTTTGTCGGGCATTGAACACATTTGGACCCAAAAGCACGAGTAAAAAAGCTGGAGGGGGGGGGGTCAGTAATTTGTTTTGCTCGAATCTCCACAACACATCAACGATTTGGCTGTTTGTCTTTCCAAAGGACGAAAGTTTCACAAAATTCAAAAAGTCTTTTCCTTTTTGTTCTTCCAGTGAGGGAACGCTTGCTGTGAAGGACTCCTTCAAGGACGATGCATGTTTCGCTTCGAGTGACAACGCCTGTGTTTGCAAGCGAAATTTACACGCAGCAACGAATTTTGCATGGTACCTGTTTCGCATGTTTCCGTTCCCCAAGTTTGCTGTGCAGGCGCAGCTGAGATCTCGTGCAGAAAATGTGCGGGAAATTGTTTGCGCATGCAGTTCGTTGTGTAATGAACAATAGATTTACTTCAGTCACTTTTCCCACGCATTTGGCGCAGCGTAGTTCATGGCCCCATTGCAAAGCGACTAACTTTTCCAGAATGAAACGAGTTCGAATGAAGTGAATTCATTTGCTCAAAGTGTCACACACACTGCATGACAGGTGTGCTACTCGCACTTTCTGAAGCCTGTTAGTGTTTGTTTGACCCTGAAAAAAACTCGGAGTGGAAGGTGATCTTTCACCAACTTGAATCCAAGAGAAACACCTGCAAGAACGAACAAGGTTCCAGCACTCCCACGTTTTACCAACGAATGGTTTAGAAATAGGTAACGGAGTGCAGTGACTTGCATGACCGACAGATCAACGGTACTTGTTGCAGAACACACGAACCAAACGCCGTACCTCAGGGGCGGACCTCGGTCCCTAGACCATTGATTGAACTTTGCTTCAAATTGTCTCTTCAGCTTCAAATTGTCTCTTCAGCTTCGACCTGGACAAAACAAAATTGAAAGTGATGTTGACAGAAAGAATTCCTCTCCTTCTTGTTACATTTGTTTTGCTACTTTCGGACAGTGATGACGAAGGAAGATCCCGATCGAGAGCCACGAGGGCGTCGAGCGTCGCGTACGACCGTCCCACGAGTCGCTCGTACAGCAGCTCGCGACTGTACGAGAGCCCCACGACCAGAACAAGGGTGACGTACGAAGAGCGTCCGGCGTCGAGGACGACCTTCAGTAGGAGCATCTCCTACAGCGACGAAGGCTCGCGGTCCCCAGTGCGCTCACGCCGACGCCACAGGAAAGTGAAGCTGGAAAACTACATCCTCTCGGACACGCATGATTTCGAAATATGAACGCAGTGAAAAACCAGTGTTGGTGAAATTTGGTCAGAAAGTGATTTGGAGGATCTGTGTTTGTTCTTCCTCGTCCATCTGTGTACATTGACTTCCCTTGAATGAACCTTCAAACGTGAACATTTTCCACCTTTGCTCTGACATGCTACAGCTTTCTCTGACAATTGTACAGCGCGCCATTTCTTTCTCGAAAGTTGAGAAAGTGGCCCTTTTTGCCCCTGACTTGGGACAAGTTGGCACAAAAAGAAACCCGGAAAAGTGAGAGACAGGTCTAAACTCGGTACACAACCTCTTTCAAGGTGCAATGTTCTTCGTTTTTTGTCCACCTTCGTCTTTCACAGAAGCGGTGAACTCATTGTATACTCCTGAAAGTGTTGTACAATTGAACATACTTGTTCGTTAACGACGTTGTACATAAACTGTAAACTTGTATCTATGTCAAAGTGGTCACACTTACTTTCAACAGACAAACTCAGTTTCATAAGAAAACATGCATGATGTGTACTTGTGCTCACTTCATGATCATGCCACTGGCATCAGCACCTTTTTCTGCTGAAAGAGTGAATGAAGATGCAGTTACACATTTTTATAGTGTGCAAATACCGGAGATAACGGTATTTCTTGTTGAAACCATGGTCTTTCGTTGTCATACAAACTTTTTTGTTAAAATTGATGTTGATGGAATGTTTTGAACAAAAAAAAACTGTGCACTAAAATATTATTGAAAAGCTGCAGTTGCACTGTACTTGTAGGAAAATCTGTGTCCCTATCAAACGAAGCTTTTGTCTTGCCATGTGCTCTTCATGTGTAACAGATTCTTGTGCTTGGTCTTGGAAACCCCAACAACAAACAACCAAACTTGCAGTCCTCTAATACAGCTCCTTATCCAAAGCAGATCTTTGTGATCGATTTTGTTGGTGATTTCAGCTTTTCATTCTGCATGAGATGAATGTGTGCGTCAATAAAAGTGGTGCAAGATGTTCTGTATATTTGGTATATTTCTGTAAATCTGGATTATCCATGGTCTGTTGACTAACCTGTGGTGCAGATTACGTTTTTCTCCGTGAAAATGACGAGGTTTGGTTGCAATACGAGTATATTGGACGCAACTGACGTCCGCTTTACAAGTGCCGCGCAATGTTGCATTTGACAAGGCATCCGATTTATTTTGCTCGCGGTGGGTTGCAACTGGGGTCTGAACCCTGAATTGTTTTCCGCTCGCTTCGATCCGACACAAAAATTCTCTCAATTTTTGCCCATTTTTCTTCGAAAATTCTACGAAAGCATTGAGTGTCCCCTTTTTCATTTGGGTCAATTGCACAGCTTTATTTTGCTTTGTTTTGAACTGGCAGATCAAGCTGAACGGTCACGCAATTCTTTTCTTTGTACTGTCCGCGTTTTGTGGGTGAAGTTTGTTCACAATTAACAATGCAGTTGTTGCCAACACCAAGTACATTAATCTCACGGCTTACAACAAAACACTCGTATTTGTACATACAAAACCAGTCCCACCAGAACTGAAGGCCAGAACCACAACAAACAGTGGACAGGGTGTCGGGATCTGGGTGTAAACCAAGCTGCGCAGAACCAGGCAGTTGCTGAAGCGCAACCATCACAAGGCACACAGACGCAGCTTTGCCCACCAGCACACGAATCCAAAAACCTCTTCCGGACAGGTTGTTTGAGAAAAGACTCCAAGCATGCTACATTTGTACCCAGTTTGTGTGTAGACTTTGCATGACTTTAGCTGCGTTGTACAAACTTACCAAGATGCTGTACTCAGTGTAGAGGAGTGAACGTTTTTCCCTGTTAGCAAATGTACTGGTTACCAGCACGCTGCTTCATAGCAAGTGTCGGCAGCCCTGTAGGATAGTCAGCCTGGTGGTCATTGAAAACAATGTAGGCTGGTGTTTTTCAAGCTTTGCGTCGTTGTGCAGAAATCAAGACACCCTGCTCACTGTTTTGTCACTATTTGTTTCCTGCTTGGCTCTAAATATTTGTTTGTTCTTTGTGTCAAAGTGTCTCTTGTTCAAAGACTTAATAAAGCTTTTCAAAAAAAGCCACGTTCCTCCCTCTTATTTTCTTCATTTGAAAAGTGGACAACCTCACGCACGCATCACTGGGAAGGAAAAGCCAAAAGACCGGAGTCAGGAAAGGCTGGGGTCGCAGCAGCATCGTGACATCACGCACCAGGCTCCGTTCACACTTGTATTCACAAGTTCACAAGTTTGTTTCACACCATACCGAAAAGCAACAATGGTATATGTCCATTCAAGACAGCTCCTCTCTGCGCGATGTCCCTTTGGGCCAAAGCACAATGTGGTCCAGGCAAGGTCGGCCAGATGTTCTCGCCTTCACCATCCCTCAATGTAGATCTACTTGTACTCGTAAACATTTGGCTGAGCTTGCCTCTTTCTCACTTTTTTTCTTTCTTTCTTTCGTCAATCACTGCCCTTTTGTCGTTTGAATCATTTCTGTGTTGGAGGGACATCTCACCCGCAGTTGCCTTGAGCACTGCTTCTCTTGTGTTGAGACAACCAGCTAGTGGTGGGCGACCACGCGAAATGAGAAAAAGGAACAAAGTCCTCCGCCAAGGGTCAGGCCAACCACACGGTGTGCAGCTGCCACGATCACAATGGCGCCTCTGCCTAATTGTTCACCAGGCTCAAGATGGCGTTCAATATGCTCAATACAGCTCTGTTGCACCAACAATTGGCAGCTCTTTCATGAACAGTTCATGAAGAACTTTTCAGCAGGGAGGGGGATAGGAATGAAGTGGAAGTTAAACAGGCGGATCTTCATGCAATGAACTTTCGTGTGCCCTTTATGTGTGGACACATCTTGCACAAATGATGACAAGATCATGGATCCAGGGTTCAACTCTCTGAGCTCGGAATAATGCACGAGCCCCTCATGTTGTGCCGCAGGTGTAAATTTGCTGAAGTCGGACCACCAAGGAGATTTCCCCCGGCCTCAACTGGGTCCATGGGGAGGTTCAGGGGGAAAGTAGCCACACTCTTCACACACTTAGCTTATAGATCTGTGCTGCATTGCGATTTTTGTTCAGACGGGGATGCCAAATGTCTGCAGCAAGCAAAGTTTGCCCCAAAACATACTTTTGAACCATATCGACACGTGCGTGTGTTTGGCGCGCGTCACGTGACTCTCATACTTCCGCCGCAACCGCCAATCAGCGACGACCACTTCCCCGGCATTTTACACGTCCGCTTGCTCAACTCCTCAATACTTACTTGAAAAGGAGGCATTTTGGCTCGTCAAGAAACTTCTAAGTTGTTGTGGTACAAAGAGTACTTCGTGCAAAATCGTCCGGGACTGTTCAGAGAGAGCCAATGATCGCAGATACGACAGTAATGTCGACCAGGTTTGTGTTTCCTCTTCACGCTGCAGTTAAAGCCCACGATGTGTCATTTTTGGGATGATGCATGCTGCTCCAGAACGTGGCTTTTGTGGGAGCTACTGGCAGTAGGCTCTGACCACACTGCCTGAGCTTGAAGTCCGTCCGAGCAATGCGTCACAAAGGGCATTTTGCGTGTGAAAGATCACGAGGAGCGGGCTGTGCAGCACATGTTCTTCGTCATGTTTAGAATGAATGGCCATTCAACGTGTCTGGTCCAAACCTGTGGATGTGGTTCCACCTCACGGACTCCCCAACCCCAAACTGCGCTCACTAAATCCTCTCATTTTTGCAGCCCCTGGCAGGTCGACCAGATGCTGGCGCGAGATGCAGAGTTTCCCAGTCCTCAGTTTGACTCTCCAGTTTTCGACATGGATTTTGGGTCGTTTGGTCGAGAGATTGAAAGGTAAAAGTTTGTGCGGGCCACACCAAGACATTTGCGAAGTCAACACAGTGATGCGGAGGGGCTGTTGAGCGGTCCACATTCCCGGCCACCTGAAAATGGACTCTGCGTTTGCATCGGATTGTTCTTGTACCTCGGGACAAAACTGACACACATGTTTTTCGCGTGAGGACTCCACTTTCAGAATTGAAACGAGAATTTGTACTGAAAACACACCGCCTGGCGAGTTTGTGGGGCATCTTTTTCATGACATTTTGCCAAAATCGACAAAATACTTGAGGTTTGGTTCCAGGGCCTTTGCTATGGTTTCCCCTGAACACGTGTGCTGTTGAACTGGCAAAAAAAGAGAAGTCGCAGGCAGATGGGAGTCTTGACAGAGAAGCAGTTGCGTCTTGGGTCATCTATCTCTGGAGTCCTGCATGTGATTGAATCGGACCGCGTGGTAAAAGTTCAAATGGAGTTCAAATTGGGTTTCAACATTGGACGAACCACCCCAAAAGTTATTGAAGGCCTGGCAACAAATCGTCACCACATGCACTTTGTCGCGACCGAGTGAGCATTCACTGTCTTTGCGCTCAAGAGATGAGAGTGAGATTGCATTCTGCGAACACTGGTGATGATAGCAATGCCAGTGCTTGCATGAGATTGCAATGCTTACGGCTATCTCGAGTCTTCAACTTGTGCCCAACAGTTGGTCGGTGAAATGCGAATTTCCCCAACGCCTTGTTTGGCAGGGTGACGTCAGACGCGGTGGAGGTGCGCGGCGTCGGCGGCAGCTCCGTCTCGGCCGGGAGCACGAGCATCGCTAGCTCCGAGTGCAGCGACGAGACTCACAATGAGTTTGACGCGGACAGCGACGGGCTGTTCGCCGTGTCGGAGGAGGGCGGCGACTACCTCAGCTCCAGCTTCTACAACATGCTCGACGTGAACGCCGTGTCAGGTGCGGACACAGCTTCCGCCTGAAAATAAGTGTTCAGGAGGCAGGCGGGGGGATCCAGGCGGGGTTGTGTGCTTGTTCTCCCACCCGAGAGAAAGCGAAGCAAATCGGCCTTGCTTTGCAACAAAAACACGAAAATCGGGGGCTGTGGCCACATTCCTTCCAGCCCCGCACAGAGGACACTTGATACAAATGTAATTCAAACTTGAGCTCAACTTCAACTCAAATGATTGTGCCTGGTACTGCGAGTAGGAACACCCAGACCTTCCAATTTTTGGGTTTCCAGGTACCCACCCCCCTGGTACCACCAACACCCAAACATTTTTGGTAGGCCTTCCAACTTTTGGATTATCAGGTGTCGCCCCCCCCCCCCCGCTAATACCACTGTCACCCGAAAAGAATTTGGATTTTGTCCTTTTTGGTGCGCCTTCCAATCTTTGGTTTTGTTTCACCCTCCCCCCCGCCCTGGTACCACCACCATCCAAAACTTTTGGGACTTAATTTTTGGCAGGCCTTCCAATGTTTCGGATTCTGGGTTTACCGCTGACACACACACCCTCCAGGTACCAACACCACCCAAAAAAGTTTGGACTTTGTCATTTTTTTTCGGCCTTCCAAATTTCTGAGTTTGCACCCCGCCCCCTTTCTAGATACCACCAAGCCACAATTTGGACTTTGCAACGGCTCGAGTGGATGACGGTCAACTTGAAAGTCCAATTTTCCTTCTGTTATTTCTTGACATCCAATTTTCCTTCTGTGTTTTCTTGACATTTTCCTGTCGGCAATGCACCAGTTTTACCAATGTCTGGCAGGTGGGATTCCTCTCCTGTTGACAGCAATTTGGTCTTGCTCTTCAGACCATCTGCAGTTCGACTGGGTGGACACCGACATCGACTCGCTGCTGACAGTGAGTGAGACGAGCAGCGAGACCCAGGACGAGACTGTGATCCCCAGCGCTCTCGGCTCTCCGCGACACGAGCCCAGCGGCTGCAGCTCTCCCACACACAGCAGTCCGCATCAACACCGGCACCGCTCACCGCCCCCGACCCCCAGCCGCAGAAAACGCACCCATTCGCAAACACTCACCGATCACAAGCCATGGTGAGTTCAGACCGACCAAACGCACTGAGCTCCAACTTTGTCGCAGGTGGTTGCAGCGTGGAATGGCCGTGTGCCTTCCACGAAACCTTACATTTCCCCGACTCTACAGTCATCAGGCACACAGGAACACACGCTTCACTGTGAAAGCTTTTGCGTGCATGTTTGAGAAAATAATACGTGTTCTGATTGTTGCAGGAGCAAAATGAGCGGGTTGGAGCAGCGGCGCACGGTGGAGGCGCTCAGCGACGTGATCTCGTACCAGATGGGGCTGCGCGAGCAGAAGGAGGTGATCCGCCTCATGAACCCCGCCGCTGACGTCTCCAGCACAGACACGGAGTTTATCATTGGTGAGCGAGGCGTCCCATACGCGCGAACAAGGCAGGGGGAGTGAACGAAAATGATTCACATGCCAAGCTCAGCTTTGGTACACATATCTGGGCCCCTGCGTTTCCCTTGTGCAAAAGTACTGGCACACCCCCAGTGTCAGTTCAAATGGTCCCTGCCGGAGTGCAATCCAAGATGATGCTGGATCTGAAGCTTGCGTCCTCACCGACACGTGTTCTTGTCAGCTGCATGACTATCAGCTGCGAAGTTTTTCTGTTGAGTTTCTCCTGTCGGCGATAACCGAACAGTGGTCCACTGAAGCGTGTGTTGACAATTCGCTTGTGGCATGGGGGTTTCAACTTGCACACTGAATGTTTCCCAGGAAGACTAGTGACTGTGTGTGGTGTTTTCCAGATCTCGACACGTTATCTGATGAGAAGTTAGCGCGGGTGCGCGAGTTCGTGAAGCAACACGCGGGTCGGAGCAACGCCGCCGCCAGCAGTAGTAGCAGCAGCAGTAGTAGCAGCAGCAGCATTCCCGCGCCGGTGGCGTCTCCCCCGCCGCCCTCCACACACCGGACTCACAGGGGCCGCGCCGCCTCGACACCTCCGTCTCACAGAAATTGCGAGACGCGGGCCACGCATCACACCAAACACCTCACAAAGGTAGGGGATCGTTCCTGCTGCCAACCAGAAACTGTGTGTGGAAAAGTGACAACCTTTTGTTCAACGACGAGTGTACCAAATCAAGCGTGCCAAGAGTTTCACGCGGTGTGATGAAGAGATCTTTTCGTCAGTACCGGTTTCCATTTCGACTTGGAAACTCGCAATTGTGAAGCCGAAACAATGGCACGCATTGCTTTGTGCTGGAGTGAGCTACGCAAAACAGAGCCTTTCCAACGAGTGCTCCGTGTCTGTCCAGGCATACGGAAATCAATTCACTCCATTAGGAAAATAGCAGAATCCTCGTCAAAACTTCTATTACGTCTCGGGAAGCGGGGGCGGTCGTCTTTGTGATGCACGCACGTGGAGAAATCAGTGGTTTGAGGTGGTGCGAGATCCATCTGTCGTCTCCAAGAAATGGAAACCAAAGTAGCTGTTCTGCTGGCTTGATCGCTGTGCGAAACACCTCACTTCGACAGACGTAAATGGAACCCCAGGAGTGGGGGAGGGTGCAATTTGTTGGGTCAGCCCAACAAAAACTGACATGTCGTGCGTCACATGGGCAAGCGGTTCGACAAAAACGGTCTTTTGTGTTTGTTCCGTTGTATTATTTGCCCGAACTGCAGCCACAGTTGTGTTTTGAAGGCGCACGAGCTACGTGGGAAAAAACGGAATTGATTTCTGTGCGCCTGGGTGTCCCTCCGACAACACCACCTCGGCACGTGTCACCACTGACGAGAGTTCTTGTTCTCGCGACAGAAGCAGCGGCTGCTGCGGGAGAAGGAGGCGCGCGACCGGAAGCGAAAGGAGAGTCGGCAGCGGCAGAAGGAGAAGCGCTCCGGCCTCTTCGTGCGCGAGCAGCGCGTGCGCGGCGTCGCAACCGTCTCCACCGGCGACACGACGGATGACGACGTAGACATCCTCACCTGATGGCGCCTCAGTAAACGATGTCGCAATGCGATGAATTCTGACGAGCAAAGTTGTTGACACCCGGTCTCCAGAAAGTGGTTGTGCTTGAATGTCTGTTCACGTTTGTCTTTCCCGAAAAATGCTCAGTGAAGCTGCTCTTTTTGACACCAAACACTTCCATGGAGACAATGCCGACCCAAAGACAGCTTTTGTTTGTGAAAAAACGTGTGGAGAAATAAAGTTTCTACGAAACAAAAGGATACTGGCTGTAGTCTCATTTGTGATGTGTTGCGCATTTGTTGGTACCAATGAAAAGGCTTTGCTTCGAAAGTTTGTTTGGCAAAAAAACCCCAAGAACTGGCACGCCTTTGGTTGGGGGTTCTGAGAACAGAGGACTTTTGACACCTGACCACTGCGAGCTGTCTTGAAGATTTGAAAGTTTTCGTAAGTTCCTCGTGCAGCTCTGAAGCTAAATGTTTGGCTGTCTTTCACTTGACAAATACAGTTGGTTGACCCAAGCAGACGGTCGTTCAGTGAAAGGCAACCACAAAGTGTCATTCACTCGAACATCCACGCGGGGGGGGGGGGGAAGAGGGTCAGTCCTACTCCCTGAAAATCATTGGGAAGAGCGCCTGCATGCCTACATGTGCATTTCTATTTGCAAGCACCTCGGAAAATGTTTGTCTTTGAGGAAGAACCCTGACCCTCACTCACACACAAAGTGGAACTTACAAGACCCCCTTCTTTGAAAGATGTCTTGAGGTGGGCGCACACAGAATTTCCGAGCACAACCAAAATGTGGCTCAGACCTCGATCCCGCATTCCCAACAACATTGTCCACCCAGGACTGGTTTGCGGAAAACAGACTGTTGCAAACGGGTGAGAATCCATGCGTGGGCCAAAGTGCCTTGTGCTTCATTTTGACACTGGAAATTTTGGGTGAAAATCACCTGTGATGAATTATATCCCTGGGAAGAAATGCTGAACCCATGTGGAAATGCAGTGTCAATTTAGTTTGGCTTCAGTTTCTACCCTCTACATGAGTCACAAGTACACAGAAAATGTGTGCATCTGGGGGTGAGTGGGGGAACAGGGCTCAGAGGAGGGGGACAGGGGAAAATGAACAGGGTGATGGGGAAGAGGGGAAAGTGTGTGTGTGTGTGTGTGTGTGTGTGTGTGTGTGTGCTGTACGTGTGCCAGAAAAAGTACTGCACCTGCACAGCAGTTTGACGAAAACAAGGAAAACTGTGAAGGCAGTAGACACTAGTTTTTGGTGCTCTGATGGGCGATTGGGGCCCTGCATTCCAGGGGAGGGGAACCTGGGTGGTCTAGGTATGGTCCAGGTGGTCAGGAAAAGACAGGTGTGGACCAAGTGGCCAAGCAGGTATGATACAGCACAACCTGTCTGTATTCAGGGTGTGCCAGATCAATGTCCACCTGCACATGGATAATGTTGACCAGGACCTTGATGACCAGTCAGAAGTCCAGATTCCATGCCTGGATCCTGATCTGGAAGCCCCTTGTCCACTCCCATGAGGTCTGTTGGCATTTCCATTTTCTTGAGGCATTTCATTCTCTCTCAGTACAGATAGTACGGATTTCAATTGCAGAGTGTGGACAGATCAGGACAGAAGAAAACAGCTTCAAACACAGTCTGGACCCTCCTGGCACAATCTCATGCTTTTCAACACCATTTGGAATGACTTTTTAATTGGTCAAAATAAACAAGTGGTCTCAAGATAAGTACCTCCAGTGGTCCTCCTTTGATAGTCTTGGAACATCTGCACTTTCGTCTAATGCCATCAATTCACGTGCTCTTTGACCCAGCATCCAAGTGAGCCCTGGGAAAGTTGGTTGCAACATTTTAAATATTTTTTGCATTCTTTGAACCAGCCATGTGGTACTGAGCACAAGGTTTTGCTGACAGCACAAGAATGGTGCCTGCAAATGGCTGAAGAAAACAAGATTCTGCATCACTGGTTCAAAGAGGGCACAAGTGCTGAAAATGTTGCTTTTGAAACCTTTTCCCTTTGAGCTCGAAACTTGAACATCTCACAAATGTCATCAAAGTGTTTGCAGGGCTGGAAATCCATTGCATCAAGGTCAACCAACTTGCTTCTCACGCATTCTTTGAGGTGGAACTCCACTGCCCCCTGCAGTATCAGCGAGCATAACTGTTGCAAAAATTGTTGTCAGAATGACTCGCACCATGGGGAGTCTGCAAGTGATTCTCACCTGACTGTTCGGCACAAGGCTTTCCCAACCGCTCGCAGCGTTCGTATCAACGTTGTTACTTTGTCGCACCAAAACTTCAGGTTTGGGTCCCGTTGCCAATGTTGGCACCACTTGAGTCAAATTGTTCAACGAAAACTGTTGCACGAAGAAAACGAAAAAGCGCGCAGGAGTTTAGAAAGCTCGTTGAAGTCGTCTGAGCAGCTTCACAACTTGTTCTTATGGGAATGTGAAACCAATCCTCCAAAGTGCATGCACAGCATGCATAAGTATAAGGAAACGGATTTGTCGAACGAGCATCAGAACACGATGAGCAGATGCAGTGTCTCCTAAATTCACACAAAATTCTCAGAAAGAAAAGGTCTTCTTGCTAAAGCAAGCAGTTTTTGAAGCTTTGTGAACAGCTCGTCAATTAGAAAATTTTCCTCTCTCCTCCCGTGGTTTGTTGGCAAATTGAGGAGAACATCACTTCACACAGATCTGTATCTCTTTGGTCCGTGGTGGGAGAGAACGAACAATTACCTACCTGTTATGGCCAACGTTGTGTCTTCTTCTGTGGAGACCATAGGTATCAGCGAAAACTTCTCAACTGTTGCCCCGACAGAAGACCCCAGGGAGGAATGGTTCAAGGGAGTGATCACCGCGATCCGGTGGTGTTTCCTCCCCATCGTGGCTGTGGGCACCGCCACCAACCTTCTGAACGTCATCGTATTCTCGAGCAGGCGCATGCTGCACCTCAGCACCGTCAACATGCTGCTCGCTCTCGCCATCGCTGATTTTGGAATTCTCTATTTCGAGGTTTGTGGACTTTTCGTTGATTTTTCAACAATGATATTTCGCGACTTTTTTCCAACGACTGCTCAAAGTGTAGGTCCACTGTGGCACACACACGCACAACCAGGCAAGTCATTTGACATTCACAAGAAGGAAGTGTACGCTCGTGCCTGACTCATAAGAACGTGTTTTTGACGAAGCATCCTTCACAGGGGTGAATCAAAGGGTGCAATGTTAACATATTGGAATGCACACACGCTTGAGATTGTTCAACCTTTTGTGTCCGCACAGGCTTTTCAGCTGTCAAAAGGAAAAAATGGAAATGAAATTTAAACTCAACTCCCTCTTCTACTTGGACAGGGCAATGATCTGCCGTGGCCTCTGACCTCCAATACCAAACAAGTTCTTTTTTCGGATGATCATCATTGAATCAGGAAGGGGTTATTTTCAAGTTTCCCCCTTTTTCCCTTTTCGAGTCCTCTGACTTATTTTTGCCAGTCTCTTCAGTCAAGTCCCACCTTCTCCCTCTAGAACGTGAACACAAAACGCCCAAGAGAAGCTTCTCTACCACAGAAAACATTTTCTTACTAAGTTGCGTTCAAACCAAGACCCTGCAGGCAGGCGTGGTGTGGTGGACAGATGAAAAAGAAATGCAGACCAAGAGCAGGGAGAATCACTACCCTTGACTGCTGCTTCAATTTGTCTTCATTGCACAGTTGTTCCGGATCTGGTTTGAATGGGTCGATTACGTGGATCCCGCCAGTTATTTCTCGAACGCCTACTGCAAAATGGCCAACTGGCTGGACGTGGGCTGCATCGACTTCTCCAACTGGATCATCGCGGCCATCACCGCCGAGAGACTCGTCGTGCTCATGTTCCCACTCAAGGTGACGGAACAACCGATCACGAGGACCTTCTCGACCCTGCCGCCGAACAGACACAACAAAGGCATAGCAACTGAATGTTGACCTTGACAATGAGGTCTTGTTCGGAAGGAAAGCGGTTCCTTGTCGGTGGGACTCATTGGCATTTAGTCTTGGTGTCAACACGTTGAAACACTTCAGAGATGAAACAGGGTTTCAAGTAGATCTGGTATGAAAAAATAAGTCAAGACAAATTGAAGTTCAGAAAGTGGAAAAATTATTCACTCACACTGGCGAGAGGTCGGCCAAGAAAATAATTCAGTCTGAAGCAAAACATACCAGAAATATGAAGCAGGATGTCTCTGGGCTTGCAGACGCGAACTCTGTGCACCGTTCGGAACGCGCGCCTCGCGGTCGCTGCTCTCTTCGTGATCGTGTTCGGCGCGCGCTCGCACTACCTTGTCCTCACGACGGCGCAGCAGGTCTCCGGAGGCTGGGTGTGCTGGCCCACCTATCCGAGTGCCAAGATAAAGGTGAGGACTCGAGCAAATCATGAAGGTGGGGGGGTGGGGTCAGTCCCCTGACCACGAAAAATAAAACAACTGCCATCTACCACGACCACACTCAAGTTGGCGCCTGACCCTAAAAAATCGAAGCCACCAGTTTAGAGCCTCCATGGGTCAGACCTAGGTCGGCCCCACCCTTTGTACTGATCTGGATGGCCGTGTGTGTGTGTGTGTGTGGGGGGGGGGCTATGGAGGTGTTGCAAGGTCTTCTTCAGTTTTTACGAGATTTAGTTTTCCTTCTTGACACAGGCCTTTACTCTCGGAATAGAAATTGCCATCGGTTACTCCGTCATCTTCTTCGTCTTTCTGGAGAATGTCGTGCTCGTAATTGTCATGGGAACAAGGAAACAAGTTCAGGTGAGTGTCTTGGCATGTGAAAGTGTTCGTTGTTTGAAGAGAAAGCGATGAAAATACAATAGAAGGAAAGTTCTCCAGGCAGAGGAGCACATGTTCTTGTTCAATCAATTGATCAATTGGTTTCAAGGCGCCCAGAGTTCCTGTGCCGCTTCAGATGATACAGTTGCTTCTTTGTGAATCATTTCCACGAAATGCACTGTCGTTTTGCACGCAACAAAGACAAAGAGCCCAACCCTCTGTTCGGCAAGTGATCTTCTCAGACGAGTGTGATACGAGGATTTTCAGGTCTTGCAGTGTCAAGTCGTCTCAGCAACTGCAGCTGCTTCAGACAGAACGAATTCGTTTTCTCATATTGTGTTGTTGGGGTGGTTTTGATTCTTGTGCCTTCTTTGATGTTGTAGTCCTCCAAAGATGACTCGCACCGAGACCAGATGCAGAAGCTGACTCAAATGTTGCTGGCTGTCGGTAAAGTGCATTGCTTTGTGGTTTCCTGCAGGTGTCAGGTGAAGCCATCCCGAGGGCTTTGTCTGCAATAATTCTCAAAATTCCTCAAACTTGTCTCTCGAGATCTTGCAAGATTTGACTAGTTTGTCTTGGGAAGAAACTTGTTTTTCTTTTCCCAATGCCTTGCGAGTTCTACATCATAATCTTTCTCAATTTTTGAAAGTTCTGACAGTTCCACCACGTGCACAGCACTGCACCAAAAAGAAATCCCTGTTCACTCGGCTTTCTTTCTCGTCAAGACCCAACCACTCCTGTTGCGATCACAGCGGATTCAAACTTGTTCACATTTCTTACCCTGCGAACTTTCCACGTGAATTATTTCTCCTGTGTGATACGGCAGAACCTTTGGGCTCTGAGAGAGTGTTTCCCTCGCAAAAGTACGAGGATCGTCTCAAAATAGACCGATCAGAGGACCATAAAGTGTTCTCACAAGTACAATTGTATGTGTACTAACAAGAACATTGCAAGTACATCTTGCCGAACCTG
>JAAUXT010148848.1_pt1 | contig 20947 bp, 12 predicted proteins | sample 7278171 | NCBI WGS metagenome assembly JAAUXT01 (sample SAMN14350112, study PRJNA611818) | marine sediment metagenome | isolation source: surface marine sediment (1.8m) | place: French Polynesia: Moorea | collected 2018-08 | reverse complement strand
CTCCCTAGCAACTAGATGCAAATTTATGGCTAAATCTGAGGTTCTTTTTGTGACAGAGGCTTGATCTATGGCTCATATGAAATGTGTTTGAAAGTAGTTTGCAGTCGAGTTTCAAAAGAATGTCCATGACAACTTCTCCAGCAATCAGATGCAAAACACCCCAACAACGAGATGCAAATAGCTAAATCCTGAGGATCAAAGGGGGACATCGCACCCGCAGTTGCCTTAGCACTGCTTCTCTTGTTGTTGGATGTTGCAGGCATTGCGAACGCCAGATCATCCTCAGCGACGAATGCGATGAATTGGGTGAGTGACGGAAAAAGTTTCGCTGTGGTTCCCCGTTTTTACACACGCCGAACGAATGTGTTCGGCTTGTGTGTTTCAATCACACTTCGGAAAAGATGGCATGGACAGACCCCTCCCCTCCCCCCCTTTGCCCCAGTTTTCAGATTTCGGCAATATTTCGAAGATTCCTGTGAGGCAAAATTTTGGGTGAGATTTTCCAAGAAAACTTGTTCTTTCTCAAATTCTCCTTTGAGGTGGGTTGTGATCCAATCACTCACACACACACACACACACACACACACACACACACACACACACTTTTCCTGTCAAGGCCTTTTAGATCTACCGGCGATTTGGCGTGTGTCTACAATGTCAAGTGTTCTTGGTTTTTCGTTTTTTCTGTGACGCTGTAACGGTTCTACTGCGCGTCCGCAGACGCCTTGACCTTTTGACCTTGGCGGTTTGACCTTTTGACCCTGATTTACTACTGTGTGATTGTCAGGCACGGAACCGAGCTGGGATGTTTCTGCAGCCAGTTGAGATTTGCGACGGCCACACAGGTACGTGACGTCACAGGCGCGTCAACCTTTGTCACGTGCGATGCGCTGCACCCATCACAAGTCAAGGCCGCGTCAGCTGAATTTCAGCTTCTGTTGATCTTTTCAGTATTTCACAACCAGTTCCACGAGTTCCACGGAACTAAAATGTTCATCGAGAGAAGACCGAGAGGTACGTGATCACCCACCCACCTGCCCCAACAAATTGAACGTGGCACACGACAGGGTCTCAAGATCTTCTTTCGGGTCAAGAGTAGACTCAACCATGAAACCACTGTTGTCTTCTCCCAACTTTCACGACCATCGTTGAGGCGCTTCTGCTGAGTCTCCTCATGCTGCCTCTCTCTTCAGGCACTGGGTTGGTATGTCACCGCGCGATCCGCGACCTGTGCAAACTCATCGGAATCAAGGACATCTACGTGAAGGTCGAGGCCGGGGTCAACACGCGCAAGATCGCCAAGTGCTTCCTCCAGGCCATGGCCAAACAGGTGACGCCATCTTGATCGGGCTTGCGCATGCGCGTGCAAAGCTTTAATTCGAATGGATGGGAAAATCTTCATTGCCGCTGAGTTTGATTGGTCAACGTTGGTTTTCCACGTTCAACGCACGGCGTTCACTAACATGTGGCTCCAACACAACGTCCCGCTTGTCCGAAGTGCTGAATGAACCAATTGCGTTGTGGATCGTTGGTATGCAGAGAAGATCATACTCACGTGCGTACGTGACCGGTGTGTGTGTGGGGGGGGGGGGTCACGGGCGGGCGGGGCAGAGTCAAAAAACATGTGAAGAGTGGGGCACAGCCTTTCGGATGCTACGAGCAGGAAAGAAGCCGCGTGGCGTTGCAAAAATTACCTTCGTAAACGTTTCGAATTGTCTCCAGATATGTGCGCATGCGTATCGATGATTTGGACAGGTAGTTGCGAATAATCTCCAATTCCGATGACATGAAGAGACACGCACGCGTGAAAACGGGGCCGGGCGGTCAGAACAACCATTTTCCCATTGTAGGAGACGCACCAGGCCCTGGCTGACCGCACCGGGTACTACGTCGTCGAGCAACGCAAGGAGTGCCACAACTACCCGGTCGTCGTGGCGGCGCCTAGCGACGGCGTCATAGCAACGGAGCCATTCGCGGAGACCGTGGATGAGGACCTCGAGGTGGACTTTGACCGCATGTATGTGGGCGGCAGGGTGCCGAACCCGCGCAAGCGGCCGGAGCCCTTCTATAAGAAGCTGAACCTGCCTGGCTGGCAGAAGAAGGTCCTGCGGGACACGAGGCGCAGAGGGCAGTTCGATCTGCAGCTCAAGCGCCGCGCGGGACTCGTGTAGCGCGAGGTGGCACTACTGGGCTGGCCTGGAGCCACTGGCCTGGCCTGGTACCACCAACCAGCCCGGCGTTGCACCACCGAGCTGGCCTGGCGCCACTGGGCCGGCGTAAACGCCACAAGGCTGGCCTGGCACCAACTTTTCTGGCTGTGGATGTGCAAACGGGAAGCAAGTGGGGAGACAGGTTCACCCGCCACCATGAACAGGCTCCCCTTCCCATCTTCAGTCTGCGTCTTGTGTCAAAAGTCTCTTCAAATCAATCACTCAAATCCAAGGCCAGGACCCGCCGTCGAACATTCGAAGTGCTTGAGGGGATTTGGAAGCCGCGTGAGCCAAAGCTCGTGCGAATCTCGAAGAAGCCTCAGTGTCTCTATGGACGCGTGTACCTTGCTGGTAAAATCACCCGTGTGGGTCTCAATGGAAATTAACGGGCGGAGAAGCTGGGGGTTGAAACTGTCGTGGACGGGCAAAGCGGCGCGGCTGGGTTCACACTGGATGCGTTACGCCTCGGGATTCAGAAATCATTGGAAATCTTGTCGAACAAATTTTGAGAATGAGTGCCGAGATTCTGCAGGAAGAAAGGCGAACTCCAGTGTTCCTTGTGCGTGATACGTGGAACTTTCATCAATAAATCAAAACATTGATTTGACGTATTGAATTGAGTGCACTGTGTCAGTCCGTGTGGGTGTACGAAACGTCGTAAACGTTTTCCAAGAAGCAGTGAACTGTTGGCGTGGAAATTGTGTTTTGAGTGAAAATTCCTCCTGGAATTTCCACGTTCTGTTCGAGACAAAAATGGCGACACGCATCACCAAGAGTGGTTGACACACAATAGAAAAAGCTTCCCTTTTTTTCTGACAGATTCACTCGCTGACAACTTTCCGGGACCTTTGGAACCATTTTTTCCAGTGTTGGAACTCGCAAGCTTCTGCATCAAGGTCACACGCGAGAGGTTGTGACGCGCAGCGTTGTAGAAGCGTCAGTCAAACCGCAAAGTGAACCAAAAGGAGGTGATTGCGGTGTCCACGTGTTTTCCTTCCTTCTCGTGACGAGGATGTATTTTGCGCCTCTGTTCGGGTCGTTGCGAAGCGTCCTGTGTTGGTTGACACTCCTCATGCAAATGTAATCTACTTCTCGTGGGACCCTCAACGGTTGGTTGAGTGCTGCGTGTTACTATGCACAGCTGATAACATTGTACTGTGGACAAACCTGTCGAGATGATGTAAGGCTTGCCTTGGTACACACACTCCAAACTGTGCACACGTGTGTGCAGATATGTTCTTCCTCTGTACCAGGCGGCACCAATTTTGTCTGGCAAAATGTGTGGGGACATTGAGGTTGCGCCGCGTTGTTGTAGATTCTGCAAACCAACGCGCGCTACGTCGTCGTGGTCGTTGCTTGCGACGCAGCGTCAAGAAACGCGCAGTGACGCATCCTGCGTGAAACAGGCCTGAGCGTGCGTCCTGGAAAACACAGCATCGCGTTTTGGCGAAGCTGCTTTCTCTGTGCAGTGTTTTTCTCCCATCATGCATGAAGTCTTGATTTTCACGGTCGACCTGATAAACCATTTGTAAATGAATGATGTGTACAGATAGTCAAGCTGCACTCAGCCAATTAGGAGCCTTTGTAGTCCAAATAACGTCGCTCAATATGCGTATCTATTCCCGGCCAAACAAGCAACGTACGTCAGTCAGCTGCTTCAAATCCGTCCAAGACGACTTCGCTCAACCGAAATATTCAATTACCTGATTTCATCAAATATTCATTGCGCCCGGTGTGCATAAAGTGCACTGATCCGCATCACGCGAAACCGGACCGTCCGCAGGGACTGGAGACGAGGGTCACATCGCTGTGTGCAGCATGTTTCTGAGTCATGATTTCAGTAATATCAACGCGAATGGGCGGGACAAAAAGCGGCACGGTGAGTGTGCACGAGGAGTAACAACGTGATTCGGGCGATTTATTGTTGTGTTTTATGGTTGATTATCAGCACTCGAACAAGTGGCACATTGCATTGCAACGGGAGTTCAGTTCCTGAGATCAAGCGCTGACGTGTGAGATTCTTTATCTCGAAAACCTAATTGTGGGTGAGATGTGATTGGACGCACAATTGAGGTACAACTTCACGAAAGACGTTGACCTGAATTGGGCCGTGGTCACACTGGACGCGTGTTGCGTTGAGTGCGTTTGTGCACCTCACGGTGACAGTGACTTAGCACCCCTGGAGCAGGGACTCGATTCCGTGTGAACCAGGCCTCGCCTTGTGATCAGTCCGCAAAACGAAGTGTTTTGCACCTGATTGGGTGACCAGTCTGCACGACGCATGCAGCCTGTGACATAAAGGCGTTGTGGTCAGAATCCGATGGAAGAATGCGGATGTCAGACAAAGGTCAGTTGTGCGTTTTTTTTCGGGCCAAGCGCTCGAATGATACACTGTGCGCGTGGGAACTTTTCTTGTCTCAATAGACGCACTGAGCATAGGTAAAAATGTACACAGGATGGGTAGACCGGTTTGTTCCCTCGCTTGATGAGTTGACACTTGCGTCTCAACAGCACACAGTTTGTGGCGCACACTCAATCATTTTTTGAAAACAGTGCAAACAAACGAGCCAAACAGATCCAAAACTGACGACACAGATCTAAAACACTTAGAAACGCGTTGCGACATTGATATCAACGCACAAAATACCTTTTGAAGGATTCTCAGTGGATTGGACAAAATTCACGTCATAAATCGGATTTTATCTTGTCAGGAAGTTTGTGTCGGACTTAGTGAAGTCAAGGTTGGTCTCCGTCTTGGAATTTTCATTTCTTTTGAGAAAACGTGTCTTTGGTCTGTTTTTGAGAAGATGCAATGTCATGCCATTTTTTGTGTTCAAAGTTGGAATTGCTCGTTTGGAAACAAACTTCGTCGGTTGGGGGAAAGTCCAAGTTGTTGTTCACGTCAATGGAGGAAGAAAACTGGCTGGGAATTTGCCAACAAACAGGTGCTTTAGTTTTCACAACATTGGAGGATTCCAACAACGAGCAACACCCAACACAGTCTCCTCGTGGGAAGAATCCGATTTTTCATTGTCCTGAAGCTGGAGGTGTCCTGTCCACAAACCTGAAAAAAAGGCGTCCAGATATGATGAATCATGCCTTGACGTGAACATGTATGAAAGAACTCGACCACGACGAGACACTGACGTGACCCAGACTGCCCCTCACGTGAACCCGATGTGACCTTCAGTGACGTGAATCAAACATGACCCTGACGTGAGCCCGACGTGAACCTGACGTGAGCGTCACGTGAGCCCGACGTGAACCTGACGTGGGCGTGACGTGAACCAAGCGTCACTCTGACGTCACTTCAATGCGACATCAACTGAGTCTGACGGAACTCGGCGTGCCCCCGACTGCATCCGACGTGCCTGATCCCGACGTGAGTTGACGTGACGCCGGTTTTCTGTCCGCTGCAGGCATGAGGTCGTCGCCACGTCCGCTGAGCGCGTCGTCCCGCCGCGTCGCGCCGCTCGACGTCGAGATGAACGCGCTCAACCGACGTCATAGCGTCCTCGACCGACGTCACAACGAGCTCGACGAACAGGTGGGACGTGGTGTGTGTGTGTGTGTGTGTGTGTGTGTGTGTGTGTGTGCGTATGTGTGTGGTGTGACGATGACGCTGGGCGTGAAGCTTCGTGAACCCCCGTGTCACACCCGTCACTCCTAACCTGGGTTCGTTTCACATGGTGCGGGGTCTGAGGCTGGAGTTGAATGGCGGGGAGCGATGCCCCAACCCAAGTCAGACCCCAGCTGCCCCAGTTCTGTGGTTACTCTTGCTCCTTGGCGACACTGCAGGTGCTGGAGCGCGCGCGGCAGCGAGGACTGAAGCTGGAGTGGGACACGGACCGGGAGCGCCTCGACGACCGCGACCGTCGCCAGCAGATGGAGATCATCCGAGGCCTCCCGTTCAGCCTCCGCGTCAAGAGGGCGCTCAGGTCAGTCACGCGTCCGCGCACGCGTCTAGTAATGACGTCATTGTCGTTTTCTCCCGCGGACAAACTGTTTCTTCTGTTGGTGACCAAATTTGGCAAAAACACACACAAATGCATCAAACAAATGTCGAACAGTCTTGAGCAAAAAGAGACAGTGGGAACCACAGCAAATCCGGTTGGACTCCCGGGGAATGCGGTGTGCTTCGGGTGCGAGGAATCGCCTGTCAATTCAGCATTCCTTTCCTGACCTGCAGAAGCAAACAGAAGTGCATAATTCTTTGAGCACTTGCATGCGTGTTCCCTTTGGAATTTTTACGGCAAAGAATCTCTCTGTACTGTACTCCTTGCAGGGACCGGATGAACGAAAACGCTGGTTATCACAAGAAAAGCGTGTGCGGAGCGTTCTGCTATCGTCAGAAACTGGTGAGCAGGACCCTCTCTTCATCTGTCGGTCAAACCAAACGTAAGACCATGCAAGGCAAATCATTCGTCACGGCTCCAGGGATTCTGTATGACATGATTTTCATGCAGCCAGCCAAAGCAGGCCGTGTGCCATGCTTTTCTGCAGTTGGACCCGGGCCTGTGCGACCTGCATTCAATTCTCAGATTTGGATCGTTTTGACCTGTTTTCAATGCGATAACCTGGGTGACCCTGTGTGACCCTGTGTGACCCACTTTCAAACCTCACGTCCTTCACCCCGTGTGACCTCTTCGTCACGATGCGGTCCTTATTCCAGGGCTGCTACCGGAGGAAACTCGCCTGTAAACTGGCGTGTGCTGAGTTCGACGCCTACACAACGTTGTGGGGAGGGGCCATCAAGGAGGTCGAAGGTACTGTTTCTGCTGCACAGACGCATAATTCACGTTTCCTGTTGGTGTCACCAGGGATTTGTTTTGAGAAAACTTGATCTCATCGATTTGTGTAGAGACGCACCGCAAGACGCTTTTCATGCAAACCACTACAAGTTGGACCACGGTCCTGGACCCTCGGATCTCTATAAATGATGCTTCACGCGCAAAAATGGCAATTTTTACTCGCTACGTTTTCCAAATTAGAGTTTCACCCCCCTGTGTTTGGGCCCCTGACATCAAACCTGGATCCGCTGGAGTACCCCCAACGTCCCTCTCTGCAAGAGAGCCTCCAATTGATTTTCTTCCTGATCCCTGGAAACTGGACTTGCTGGACGGGTCCCAAAGCTTTCCGTGATTCGTGGATCTGCTGGAGGCCCCCAAAATGCCAGCGGGTCCTGGCGCTGGACCCGTTGCACCTGCCTTGGTTCCTGCATCGTGGATTTGCCAGAAGACCCCCCCCCCCCAGGTTCCTCCTTCAGTTCTCCAAGATGCGCTGGAGGGGCCCCAAGGTTCCCCCAGATTCTGCACCTGCATGCTGGAGGGGCCCCCAAAGTCCTCCAGCATCTAGATTCGTTGGAGGCCCCCAAGGTCCCCCAGAACCTAGATTCGTCAAAGGACCGCAGCCTCTGCCCCTTGCAGGTTTCCACGGGACAGGTGTCGCCACCTACTTCACGTTCCTGCGCTGGATGTTCAAGTTGAACATCGTCATCTTCCTCGTGATGCTGCTCTTCGTGGTGCTGCCGCAATCTTTCTTCACCGAGCTGGTCAGTCAGTCTGCCGCCGCCCACAGAACCACTCGTCGCGCCCTGTTCGTAGACATTGCTCAATGGGACCTGTAGATGGTGTTGAGGATGGCTCCTTGGTGTTGAATTCACGCGTGTTCTTGATGGCGCATTTTTTAACAGACCCCAGGCCCAGCACGCACCCCTGCTCCTGCCCATACCCATATTGCTGTGACAACTTCACGCTTGCCAATTTCCCCTTCCTCGCGTCCAACCCCCCCCCCTTCCGACACACGCACAAACACACACACACACACACACACACACACACACACACACACACACACACACCTGTCCAGACTTCTGCCTTCTGGACTTTCTGCTTTCCGGACGTTTTGTCGTCAAAGTTTTTTCCGTTGCTATGGTGACACGGCCTGTCCCGTATCCAGGGTTACACGGACGGCATCGTCGGCGACGTCGTGACGGAAGAGACGCGCAACCTGTCGGCAAATTGCTCGGCGCAGTATGACGCCAGCGTCGTCACGTCCGGCGGCGTAGACGTCTACGTCAGAAACTTCTTCGAGGGCGCTGTAAGTCACGACGCTGGGTTCACTTTTTCACCTTTTCAGGCAGTGTTCGATTTACAAATCAAAACAGTGAATCCAAATCCAATTGTCGTGGTTTGGCTTCAGATTCATGTGAACCAAACACCAATCTACCCATCAAATCCAAGCCAAAATGAAACCAACTCAGAAGGCAGATTGGGTGAGCCCAAACTGGGATTCAGATTCACACTCAGATTCAGCAAATCGAACGCTGCCTGTTGCAAACGTCTCACCCTTATCCACGTCCAAGGCCTCCACGCAGCTCTCGTGCGTGCCTGCACATGTGAGGCAAGTGCATAACTCTGGCACACAGATGTCACTGCATCTCCAGCATGCAAACCAATTGACCCCGCGCTACATGCACCGGCCTCACGACGGCACTGTGAACCCAGCCCCTTGGTGGCGCCACCTCTGTGAGGCCTGCTCCACACTGTCCCCAGCTGTGACCCGGTGGAACGAAAAGGGGAGACACCCCAAATTTTTGACACGGGTGCCTCCTCATTTCCACTCACACTTGATATCAGTTGGCACAGGTCACTCAAAGCCTTGATGTATGTCTGGCCATTCTGGCCATTTCAAGTAATAATTGAAATGAGGAGGTGCAAGGCAATAGAGTCAAGGAGCCTTCTGCCAGACCTGCTTGACCTTCGGCAGAGGCTTGGGGCCTTCACCCTACGCCTCCTGATTTCGGGTGTCAGGCCATTTCATTACACCGGGCCTCACAACGGCGTTTCCGTTCCGACCCGGATCTCACGCCTCCGCCGCTGTTTTCAGGGCTGGATGGAGCAGACTGCCCTGTTCGTCGGCTTCTACTCGGACCGCGAGTTCTCGACGAGTGTGCTGCGCTCTTACAACCTGCCGCTCGCCTACCTCGCCTGCACCTTGGTCTACTTCCTCATCTCCCTCGTCTCCATACTCAGCCAGTGAATACTGATCTCCATACTCGGTCAATAAGTACTCGTCCCGTACTCAACCAGTGAGAACTTGAACTCGTGCTTTGGATCCGCTGGAGAAAGAAGCCATGTGGACCCACTGGAAACTTCTGGCGGATCCTTGGGGACTCTAGTGGCCCTGCCCCCTCAAACCCTTTCCCCACTCGCCAAAAAGAGCCTCCGAGTGTCAGTTACTCTTGATGTCAGGCCACTTGCCTCGACCCTGGGTCCACTGAAGGACAGACCAACACAGCGCCTTCATTGGGTGACACAACGACCTGACATCGCCACCCATCAGGCGGCCTCGTGCAAGACGGGTTCTGAGCGGTTCTCTCGCATTTTGGACTTGCGACCAGACTACTCGTGTGTGTGTGTGTGTGTGTGTGTGTGTGTGTGTGTGTAACCCTTCACCTTGTGCCCCGCAGGACGAGTGAGGGTGCGCGGGCGCGGCTCCTCGCCGGGGAACAGAACAAGAAGACGCGGCACGTCGAGCTCACGCTCTGCGGATGGGACTTCGCGCTGTGCGACGACCAGGCCGTCGAGATCCGACAGAAGGCGCTCTACAGAGAGGCAGTGGTTAGTAGTCAAGGTGCTTCACAGGAAACCCTGGGATTAGGCCCATAGGGACATTCGGGGTTGCAGCTCCATGTCGTGTGCCAGACTTCTGCTCATCCGTCCCTCCCCCGCAGGGATGGATCACAGAACCTCCCAGTGCAAGATCGCAGAGCTCTCCAGGGAAAGATGGCAGAGGTCACACCTCTGCTCATCCATCCCTCTCCCCGCAGAGCTCTCTATCGATCACCTGTCTCTCTCCTCCAAGGCGAGAGCGCAGAGCTTTCCAAGGAAATATCGCAGAGCCCTCTCTCTCTCTGCTGGTCACACCTCTGTTCATCCATCCCTCTCCCCACAGAGCCCTCTGTTGCTAACTTTTTTCTCTCCCCCAAGGCAAAAGCGCAGAGCCTTCCCGGTTCACGATCTCAGAGCCCTCTGCTGGCTACGTCTGTGCGCACACCTCTCCCCTCAGGGCGCAACCACAGCGACCTCTGCTGGCCACACCACCGACCGTCCCTCCCTCCCGATGCAGGGCGCTATCCCAGAGCCCTCTGCTGGTGACCCATCTCTGCCCATCCACCGCAGAACCCTCTCCTGTTCATTCGCCTCTCTCCCCTGCAGGGCCCTCCAAAGCAAGAACACGGGCGCTCCCAATCCACGATCTCCGAGCCCGCTGTTGGTGGCACCTCCGCTCATCCCTTTCCCCGACAGGGCACGATCTCAGAGCCCTCTGCTGGTTACGCCTGTACTGACCCCTCCACAGGGCACGATCGCGGAGGAGCGGCGGCGTCTGCAGCGTCTCGAGATGTCCGGGCTGCAGGAGTGTCGGCTGTGGAGCGCGCGTCTCCTCGTCAACGCCTTCGTGCTCGCGTCGCTAGGGGGCGCTGGCTACCTCCTCTACTACGTCACCGAGGTCTCCGTGCAGGTGCGTCACGGTGGGGGCGGTCCACACGGAGAACGACAGACACGTGGGTTATTTGTAACAGGGGCTTTGCAAATGCGTCGCAGCTACACATGGCACACTGTGGAACGTGGCTCCAACGTCACTGAAGTCTTTGCGGAGTAATGTGATAACAGGGAGGTTTAGCTGTGTCGTAAATGCATCGTTAAACTGCATGGACCTCTCCCTCGACACATCCGAGACACTGTCAGACCTTGGATAAAAACTGGACCCAATGTTCTCTCAGCCCTGAGAACTGAACCCTGTGCCCCTGCATGGGAACTGGCCCCTGTGTTCCTGCACAAGAACTTAGCCCTCAGTCCCTGTACCTGATTTTGACAACTAAACCCTGTGCCCCACAGATGATCTCGGCGGCCGACTTCTCGTCGCGCGGCTCCTTCGAGCAGCTGCTGATCCAGTACCTCGTGTCGCTGACCATCACGGGGCTCAACGCGCTGCTCCCCGCCGTCTACTCGTTCATCGTCCGCTGGGAGGACTACTCCCCGGCCTTCGAGGTCAACATCACCCTCATCAGGTTAGCAGGTCACTTTGGGGTCAACCTCACCATCACTTTCACCAATTATGGCCACTGTGAGGTCAACCTGACCCTCACCCTCACCAGGTCAGTGAGGTCACTTTTTGGGGTCAACCGCACCCTCATCAGGTCAGCAGGGCACCGCAAGGCAACCTGACCCTCATCAATGCGTCACAGTGAGGTCCACCTCACCAGAGTAATCAAATCGAGACTGCTGGGTGGCTTTCTGTCCCACGTTTCATGTCAAGAATCTTTGAGCAAGTGCATGATTCTGACCAGGTGGGTCGGGCACACGATTTACTGCCATGGCATGCAGTACTCTCTGCACGCACAGGACGGTGTTTCTGAAGCTGGCCTCGCTGATCATCACCCTCGCGACGCTCTACTCTTCCATCACATGTGCCCCGAAGGACGAGTGCCGCGTCGGCACAGGGGACTGCAACCCCATCCGGGTGAGGAATCAAGTCCTGCAAGGGCACGAGAATTGTTCCCTTGTTTGTTTCTGAACAAGGGTCCAAATCAGAGTATTTTCTTCAGAGGATCGGGATGCGTTGGGAATGAGTTCTGACAACGTAAAATGGGGGGGGGGGCTTATCTTCGGGGATCACAGGGCAGGGCCCGTGGATCTTGGCCCACAGCCTTTGGATCTGAGCTCACCGCTCCTGGATCTCAAGTCATTGGCTTTCTGGATCTGGGCCCAAAGCTCCCTGGATCTGGGCCCACGGCCCCTATAGATCTGGGTTCACGCCACCAGCGTCATGTCATGAATCTCTTCTGTTGTCTGCAGTGCTGGGAGACGTACGTGGGGCAGGAGCTCTACAAACTGGTCGTCATGGATTTCCTCGTGCTCGTCGCCTCCACCTTCACAGTCGACTTCCTCAGAAAGTGCGTCACTCGATCCTCCTCTGTGGTCTCCTTATCATCTCTCCACATCCAAACCAAACTCAGTTTCGAAAGTGGTTTTCACGGCCACAGGTCTGAGTCTAGAATTTGGTCCAAGGCAAAGGGAGGCAGTTTGAACTGGACCCCGTGGACTTCCAGTTCCTGATTGGCTGTCTCTGTCTTCTTCCGGTTGTCCCTCATTATGATTGGTTATTCCTTTCGAACATGCGGTCGTCCCTCGCCACTTTGCGATGTCCTGCGCCTGCTGAATGGTTGTACCTCCACATTTCCGGTTGTCCCAACTCACATCCAGTTGTTCCCCATCCTGATTGGTTTGTCTCAATCAACTTCCAGCTGTCCCCACTTCTGGTGGTCCCTCGTTCTGATTGGGTGTCCCTCCCACTTCAGGTTGTTCCTCCCAACTTCCTGTTGTCCCCACTCACATCCGGTTGTCCCTCATTCTGATTGGCTGACCCTCCACACGCAGGTTCCTCGTGGACGACTGTGAGTCGTCGCGGCTCGTGCAGAGTGTCGGGCACCAGGAGTTCGACATCCCTCGGAACGTGCTCGACCTGATCTACGGTCAGATGCTGCTGTGGCTCGGCACCTTCTTCTGCCCGCTGCTCCCAGCAATCTTCATCGTCATCAACTTCCTGACCTTCTACATCAAACTCGTGAGTGCACGTGACCAGGGCACGTGACGCACACGGCGGATCAATGTGTGGATCCTTTTCGTGGATCCAAAATCGTGGGGGGACTTTGGTTGGGGAACCTTTGGGGTGACCCTACCTTCTTGGTTTTGACTGCCAAATATGAGAAAGTTGAGTCTTCTGGCGTTCAAAATATGGCAGATCCAGGAGCGCCCAGGGGACTGTCCCCAATGACCATCAGAAAAATCACAAGTCAAGGTTTTAGTTTGGCCCCTGACCTCAAACCTGGATTCCGCTCACGGGTCTATGGGGCTTGAGCCTCGGGTCAGACGGGAGGGCGACACAGCGCCCGTTGGCTGCCACAGTCGTGCAACGCCAGGCGCACCCCGTGTGTACCCGGCCTGACGTCACGTTTTGTGCGGGAAATCACAGACGACTGACGGCGCTAAATCGGCAGTCAGTGGTGGTGTGGTCCCGCGGCCTGACGTCACGTCACGTCACACGACGTCACGCGACGTTACGTTTCGTGTCTGCCCGTTGCTTCAGTTGACGCTGCTGGTGAACTACCGCCCGTCCGAGAAGCCGTTCCGAGCGTCCGACTCACACGCCTTCTTCATGCAAGTGCTGCTGATCGGATACGTGCTCTGCGCCGTGCCGCTCTGCTACATCGCATACTGGTGAGTGCATCACTCCATGGTGAGTGCATCACTGGTGAGCGCGTCACTCACTGGTGAGTGCATCACTGGTGAGTGCATCACTCAGCAGTGAGTAAATCAGCTGCTGATCGGATACGTGCTCTGCGCCGTGCCGCTCTGCTACATCGCATACTGTACTGGTGAGTGCGTCACTCCAACGTGAGTGCAGTACAGGTGAGTGTGTCACTCAGTGGTGAGGGCCTTGCTAGTGAGCGCAGCTTGGTGAATGCATCAGAATTTTGCTGCTCAGTTGTGTGGTCTGCGCCTTAGCCTGCTACATTACACACTGGTGAGTGCATGACTGGTGAGTGCGTGAAGCAGGAGTGAGTGCACCACTGATGAGTGCATCAGGGCAAATGCAGCCAGCAGCTGATGCACAGGCGTGTCACTCTGCTGAGTGCCTCACCTACTGTGAGTGCGTCCCTTATCGTTTGATGTTGAACAGTTTCCGGTTCCGCTGCAGGGTGGCGCCGTCTCGCGGCTGCGGCCCGTTCCGCGTCTACGACCAGCTGATGGACGTGGGCAGCGTCACGGTCGGGAACTGGCCGGACTGGGCGCGCGACGCGCTCACGTACCTCACGTCGGGACTCTTCCTGCTCGTCATCATCACCGTGCTCTGGTGCGCCACGTGACGCTTCTCGCTGACCTGCGTCTCCATGGTGATAACTCCGCCTGTTGAGAGTTTGAGCCAAAAGTTTACGAAGGGCACTGGATTTCTCATGGATTGGGGTGAAATTTTTGTTTTGGCTTGCTGCGCCCAAAATCGAAGGTGCAGGTCCAGAAGACTCCAGAATGTTGCCAAAATTCAGATGATATTTTTTCACTGAGCAAATCCACCAGTCGAACATTGTTCCAGCCTTTTTCTCTCTCGTCTGCTGACTCTTCGTCTCTTCCCTCGCTCAGCTTGGTGATCTACTTCGTGACGAAGATGAAGAACGCGTACAAACGCGCCGGCGACGTGCTACGCGACGAGCTCGTCATGGTGAGTCTCCATGGCAACCCCGTCAGTCCGTGCTTGGCAACCCCGTCAACATCAAGCTCTGCTTACCAACGTCACCCGTTCTTCACTTCCCACGTCAACAGTTTGCTCTGAGCGTGTGTTTGCTCAAGTGTGCAGGCCATTTTCGATTCATTTGGCCGATGCAGCGTTCGATTCGCCCGTCCGCAGTGTTTTCATGCGTCCATAAATTTGCACACTATCAAGGGAACAAAACACCACGTGAAAGACGAACCCTCACTCTCGCCCCCAAGAGAGGACAAAAGATTTCCCATTTACAACTCGTTTCTGTGAGGTTTATTTCTTTGAGGAAAAGATTGGATCTCAGGTCAAAAAGAGGCGAGCTTTGATTGCAAGTAGATCAACTCACGAGTATTTTGCCTTTGTGGGCTCTCAAAGACTCAGAGCTGACAAACTTGGACAAACCGGCGATTGTTTCTCACCCTGCAGGAGTCTCAGGACAAGAAGTTTCTCAAAGACATGTGGACGCGACGCTCGGACTCCGCCCCGCCACCTGGCGGCGTCGACGCCGAGGCGGAAGAGAACGGGTCCCCGCTCGTCGTCGCCCGGTCCCCGCCTGGTTCCCGGAAACCACGTGGCCCACGTGACGCGGAAGAAGCGACGGCGTTGCCAATAAAACAGCAACTGGACGATGAGGATGAAGACTTGGAACCTATTTTCTAGAGGGTTCTGGGTGCTGTGCTGGACTCTCCCAGCACAGTCGAGCACAACTGTGATATTTGTACACATTCCTCGTGCAAAACAAAAGTGGAATTGTGGAAGTACAAAACCTCTGCGCTGAAATACAGCTTGACAATAAGTTTTCCGTTGTGCCACTACGGCCCGCTGTTGACGGTGAGTTTCGGCAGGTGTGCCGCTTATGGCAGAATGCCATTGTCAAAAATTTTGCCAAATACGGGAGAAACGAAAACGTCTATAAGTGGACGAACTATAATCTAACCGTCCAATGTTCATTCATTTTCCCTCTTTCATTTATTTAATATTATTTTACAGAGAAACATTTCTCAAATGTACAACAAAAAACACATGCATGTTTTGCTGTTTTTCTCAAATCTTGCACACTATTGGTCTATTGTCTGTCTGTTGCTGTGTCATTGTATGCTCTGTGATGATGATGCTTCTACAACGCTTCGTCAAGACAGTTGTTTCAAAATAGCCTACTGACCGATTCAAAAAGACACGTTTCACAGAACATCATCAGTCGCAAATCACACTACAATGTGGTAACAGTGTTTTATATACAGCGTCGTCTTTCTGTAACAAGCGTCTATCTTGAGTGCATGACGTCATCGCAGCGTCATTTCATGACGCAACATCACAATATTTGTGACGTCAACTGTGATCGTCTATAAAAATACGATTGTTATGAACAATTCGTCCTTTCATTGCGTCCAAAAAAGGAGTTGTAAAGGGGGAACTTCTTGTAAACGCCCCCCCCCCCTTCTCGGGTGGATTCTGCCCCACCAGAAAGTGCGATACAAGTGTCAGAGATACCGCCGCATTTCGTTCACAGTGCGCTCACCCTTGCAGGGGCTTCTGTGAGCGCTTCGGGTCCACTCGTTACTTGCAGGACCTCATCCCCCCCTCCCAGGTTGCATAACCCACCTTGGTGGGAGACTTTTTCATTCGCACGCAATGAGAGATCACACAGGTTTCGGCTCGTACTCAAAAAACCAGCTTGTCCCAACACCCACGCGTCAGCATCAGCATTCAGAAAACCGCAACACAAGAACCGAGACAGTGTGAGAAAACAAGAGAAATATCTCGGCCGGAGCAAAATATTCCCCTGTCGCGTATCACATGGTTTTCCACAACCGACACAGACTTCAACAATGTGATGCAAATGTGGTCAGAGAGAAATCCTTTCAGTTCACGTTGGAGGTGACACGGTCCCATCCGTTTGTGAACGAACGTAGAATCCATCGATTCACGCACCGTCACGTCACAATGCATCCAGTGCGTTCCATCCCCCCTCCCCAGCAAGATTGCCCCAAACTGCAAATGCAGTGGTTGCATAGCGTCTATTCGAGCCAGGAAACACCCGAAAACACAAAATCAGAAGAGAATACATTTGCACAGGATGACCACAAAGTGTAGAACCAAGGTTGGACAAAGATTTCTGTCCCCCCTTCCCTGATAAAACTTTGGGTGAAATGAAAATTCCTGAACGCGCCGGACTGAAGCTCCCAAAACTTCGCACAAACGGCACCAAGTTTGAGTCGTTCCAGTCCTAATTTCAGAAACAGATTTTTCACCTTCACCGGAAATCTTGAATTTCTGATAAGACTTCACTGAAAACAAATTTGAATTCGTACGTTCAACAAATTTCACCCTCGTGCCACATAAAATTTTCCAACGGTTCACATTTTTGCAGTCGTCTTTGTGAGCCATTTCACAGAACCAGGCGCGCGCAATTCTTGCCCGTCCGTAAAAAATAAATAGAACCAAAGGAATATATTTACATCACGTAGTCCGCGAAAAGGATTCACTGTCATCCGACAAGCGTCAACACCTTTGCTGCAGATGGTTCCCAGCATCCACCCCGCCCCCTGAAAAATGAACCTCCCCCCCCTCCGGAGAAAAAACCACGTGCATCAAAGTGAGCACGCGTGCCCTATTTACATCAGTACACCCGCTTGATATGCAGACTGTGGTTCTTGTGCTTGAGAGTGATTTCTATTGGAGGACTGAGCGATAATGAACGTGTCACGTGGGAACCAGTCTCTGGACACCCGCGCCTTTCGCGAGTCTCCAGACACCCGCGCCTTTCGCGAGTCTCCAGACACCCGCGACTTTCGTGAGTCTCCAGACACCCGCGCCTTTCACGAGTTTGGAAACACCCGCGACTTTCGTGAGTCTCCAGACACCCGCGTTTTTCACGAGTCTCCAGACACCCGCGCCTTTCACGAGTTTGGAAACACCCGCGCTGTTCCCCACGAGCGCGTGTTACAGACCAACACATGACGACGACGTGAAACTGTCGATTTGAGGCCGACGTTCCGTGTCCCTGCAGATTGTGCCTTCATTGGACCCGAACTGAAGGTGCAGACGGAGACGCACGAACAAGTACGAGCAACGATCGACCGAAGAGGCCAAGACCCCCCCGAGTTTCAGCCATTCTCACCTTTCCACACAATCCAAACACTCGCTCCACAAGTTTCTCGTGTTCACCATTCACAGCACGACAAGTCGCTCACTTTTTTCCACGTTAGTCTTTTGAGATTGTGTGTTCAATAAAAATCGACGATTCTCCCACCGGAAAGTTATGTACAAAGCTGTACAACCATTGAGTAGTCATCACGTGTGCAGCATCAGTGAACAAACCCTTGTGTTGTGTGTCAGTGCGTGTGTGTCAAAAAATACGCAGCTACGTATACGTGCTGTCATGTGTCTGAACAATCACATTTCAAAAAGCAAATAAAGAATTGTACTTTAATTTAAAAAAAAAAATTGTCGGAAACCAGCCTGCGGTTCCTCTAAACACAATGCATACACAACGCCATCTTTGGTCAGTGAGGATCAAGAAAAGCGCTTCGCTTTCCAAAACAGGTGGCGCCACCGTGAGTCAGGGCGGGTCAGGGCAAAACACTTGCATGCTAAACTCATGGCACTTGGAAACGGTTAGGAGCAGACATTCACGTGCATCTCTTCGAATAACAATAACAACGCTACGAGTTGTTACTTACTGCTAAAGTACCGTAAATGCACTGCTTACGTGCGCTCTCTAGTCCCCCCGGGGGAGGAGTCTGTACGCGCACACAGCTCGTGATAACAGTGACGTGGAATGAAAGGAGACACACCGAACGCATGGCGGCCAAAATGCACTAGGTTTCTTGTTGGGTGGAGGCGGAAACACAGGCAAAACTGAACTGAGGCTGGATCGACACTAATTTCAATGCAGTGACACGTTCTTGGTGTTCTTGGAGTCCGATATGTAGTTTCCATGACAACAAGTCAGAAGGCGCAAGACTGTTGTTTCCACGGTGACGTGTCCGAGCAACCAAGTCTGGTTGCCATGACCACATTTTGTGCAGAGATCCTTGGGCGAGTTTTGTGACACTTACCGACGCGGACGTGAAGAGCAGTGATCCTGGAAATAGTTCCGTATCCTTCTACGTCGTTGGTTTTGTGAAATAGTTCGGCTGCTTCAACAGGAATGGCTGAGAAAGGCCTGGGTCTGAGGCGGATTTCGCAAAACAAATCAAAACTTTATATTTCCAACGCTTGAGGCAGGGAGTGAGAGACATCAAGTGACGTTTTTCTCCGTGCAGTAGTGTGTTCATGAGGTTCCTGTATTCTTCGATGCAGGTGGCTTTTGCAAGGCTGTTGTCGACGTGTAACCCGTATGTCATGTCTTCCTGGAGAACGAAGCTGAGGGAAGGAGGGATAAGTCTGTGGATTTTTGCGGTTTCGCAGCTGACGCAGTGCAATGTTCCACCGCCGCCGGGCTGTGTTCCATTCCGGTCGAACACGATTGCTCTCGTGCTGATCGGGGGGAAAGCGCACGCGCACGCGCATGCGCAGACAGTCGGTTCCGTTCGATTCGCTCCTTCGCCGGGCTGCTCGGTGCGTGACGCGCCCACCACCACTGGTCACTACTCGCAACATCCACACAAGTTGGCACCACTGCAACCAGTTGCAAACAAGTGCAAAGCAGTGCGCGCCCAACACCGGCCCACCTAACATGCTCAACAAATCAAATCTAGACTCCCATCCTCGACTGGTGTCCCGACTGTCCACGTTTGATTGGCACGCAGAAATCCAGTGCACGGCGCATGCGCATTCTTCCGGAAAAGTAGATCCGGAAGATTTGCGGGGAAAAAGTAGGTCCAGTCTTGGCGCACTCGTACATATTCCAGAGAAGATCCAGTTGTCTGCGCAGACGCGTCGCGACTTCCGGGGGGAAAAAGCGCGTCAGATTCAGTGCGCATGCGTCGATTAGTGGGTGAGAGTGCGCGTGCGCGGGGGTCGGGCTGGGTTCAGCTGTTCTCAGTCGTGTTGGTGAGATAGTCGTCGGCGCGGTGGTGCGAGTCGATGGCCCGAATCGTGTCCGAATCGTGCGGCAGCTCTGACTTCCGGCGCAGAAGAGGCTTCTCCTTATTCTTTTTGCGTGTCACCTGGGGCGGGCAGAAAATTAGACAACATGCACAGGTTAACAAATTAATCGATAAAGCACCAATGAATGAAACGAATGAATCAATCAATGCAGTGACAAAGTAAGTTGCCGGAAATATGGTCAGGAAAAATTAAAAGTGTCTCTCAAAGAATCCCAAGTCAAATTGTGAATTAAAATGAAAAAATTAAATTCCTTTTTGGATGGTTGATCTCTGAAATCATTCTAAATTGAGAAAATTTCGCCAAATAACATGGTTGTTTTCAAGAAATTCGATTTTTGCTGCCGAGATCAACCACCGTAGCACTGCCAAAGAAAAAAGAATTGCCAAACTGTAGTTCTGTTTTCCAGTTACTGCCTCATGCATACCACAGTGAAACTAGTTTTGAGCAAGGTTGACTTCGGGCAAGCTTCAGCTTCAGCTGTTTCTCCGCATGCTGGACACATTGACCTCGGGTCAAAAATGATAAATCTAGCAAAAATCACTAAATCCTAAATAGCCAAACATCGTAGCCAATGGCACAATGACGAGTAGGGGGCCACAGATGCTACACCAGCGATATTATCACATCCAATGCGACCACCAGGCGAAGCTGTTTTCCTGTTATTCCGACAAAAAGCACAACAAACATAGCGCCGTCAAAAATACTGTAGCACTCGCAAAATTTTTCTGCTTTCCTGGCTTGTGTATACAGCTGTTGCACATTCACGTCAACTCAGACACCGCACCTCCCTTTCCTTTCAATCCTGACTCAGACACACACAGCAAGGGGGACAATCTCCTTCTCGGGCCTCTGGTGGATGAGGAAGGCCCAGGGGCCCGCCTCATGACCCTGAAAATTTATTCTTCTCGAATTTTTCACACCCCCGTGCCAATTTTTGTCAAAGATGGACCCCCCTACTCCTGGATCATCCCCCTCTACCAAAGTCAAAGCCACCTCCGACGTGTGAACCCAAAACTGCATCCGAAGCACGACGTGCGTTCGCTCAAAATGACCACCATGGCAGTGTAGAGACAAGGAACACAGTGCGTGGAGACGGTTGCTACGTAAAGTGTTGCTACGTACGTCAAGACAGACTCTGAGCGGCGTGGTGGTTTCTACCAAGAGAATCTTGCGTCACCACAATAACGTAGTGCTGCTGCTGCTGTTGCCGCGTCAAGCCACACGTGACATATCCAGACGTCAAAATGTTCACCAAAACAACCACAGGACAACAGCACTTCTGTCTGATCTGGCCTCAGGGGGGGGGGGGCGGCGGGGGGGGGGGGGGGGGGGGGGGGGGGGGGGGGGGGGGGGGGGGGGGG
>JAAUXT010072965.1_pt1 | contig 20947 bp, 13 predicted proteins | sample 7278171 | NCBI WGS metagenome assembly JAAUXT01 (sample SAMN14350112, study PRJNA611818) | marine sediment metagenome | isolation source: surface marine sediment (1.8m) | place: French Polynesia: Moorea | collected 2018-08 | reverse complement strand
CATTGCCACGATCATGATTTGTTCCTCCGTACACCAAAGTCAATTGCGAAGTCGCGCAGGAACTGTGTCAAACGGTCGTGGCAATGAGTTCCTGAAAGATCCTCGTACATCAGTTTAAGTCTTTTCTTTGGAGACTTTGGGTGATTCACAGTTGTTCATTCACTGTGCGGGCGTGAAAAATTAAGGTATCAACTAAATCCCTTTATTCAGTCCTTGTGCATGCATTCATCATCTTTGGGGCCACAAATTTGCACCAACTGAGTGTATAGGATTTCTGCCTGAGTTTGCTATTATCACCAGTGATGAATTTTCTCCGACACCAAAGGTCAGAACTCCGCCTAGCAAACGCTGGCACTTGAAAAGACACCTGAGCACTCAAACGGAAAAGCATCAAGCCTCGCACACAATGACCTGAACTGGAAACTGCTGCCCCCATACCTGGCGGGAAAGTCGTGTTGAATACCTCTCGGAAAGAAAAATACCACTTTCTTTCACGACCAACACCTCGCCCCCGTTTCTCATCACAAACGTTGACCTGATACTTCCCAAGAAAATCTGACTGACACACACTCATACTCGTACTGTAAAAACATCCACCTTTAGTTCAAGAAGAAAAGGACATTGTTACTTGATGTGGTTCATTCAAACCGATACGTTCACGTCACATTGAGTGCACAATGATCATGACTCGAACAAATTCCAAACAACTGGCGTCTCGCGGGAAGTAACATGATTCTGACTTGCATGCATCTTGATAAAATTCACATTTTCAAATTGAAAGCATGGAACTGCACAGGTAACAATCCCAAGCCCCCATAAATTTGGGCTGTGAAAGGCAAGTTGATGGGCGCCACGTGCTCACTTTGACAGATGGTGTTTTGCGTCTTTCAAGTGCACACAGCCATGACCACTTGAGCCCCCAACCACTAAGTGGTGAGTCAGATAAGTCCCAAACTAAGAGAAAACATTTGACTTTGGTCTTATCCCTTGTTTGAACATCGCACATTCCACAAAAGGCAATTTTACGAGGTTCACAAATATTCCCAGGGCAGCAGTGCTCCAAGCGTCCATTCACCCTCTTGCTTCAGAATTCGCTTCAGGTTGTGTGCAAATTTATGAACGAAACTCATTAGGTTCTGCTCAAACATTGGGTTGTTTTGTTTTCGGAATGAAGCAACAGCATCAGGACTTTTCTGGCTGTCTTAAACTATCGAGCCTGAATCAGGGAAACAGCGCAGCACGGCACACAAATGAAATATCTCAGCTGTTTTCCCCCACAGACAAGGTTCAAGACATTCAACCTTTCTTGTGTGCTTAAGTCAGAATATCACAAGAACAATTTGCAGATTGTGCGCTGTAATCTATTGGCTTCAACTCGGACACACATTCGGTGTGTTGTCAAAGTGAACAGGTGATTGACAAAGGCAATCTTCTCGGTGAATGAGTCGCGCACCTCTCGCTTGACCAGGCAACCCCAAGCGCCATTATGCACAAAAATGTCACTCTGAAGAATACAGACTGGCAAATTCTGACGCCACACTGGTTGATGAATTGTTGTCATCAAACTTCCTTGCACAAAATGACAGTATCATGTGAGCACCTTTCTTCAGGACGGGTTGCAAGTGAAAGTTGAAGCTATCAAGCCCCATATTCACCAAACAGCACAATTCAATGAAATATTTTCTTGGTGCAACACATGTTGAATATCCGGCGTGTCACGCAACTTCTGTCGCGATATAAATCGCACTGATTTCGAAAGCCCGAAAAGGCAGACAAGACCTGGGTGCACATATTTTTGGCTTCAGACGTGCCTCGTGAGGGTGGCCTGGTTCAACAGGTGGGGAAACAAAGGGCTCTGTTTCTACGCGACTGACCAGACATGGCTTCGAACTTTTTCGTGGAGCACCATGGCTAATTTCGCAGTTTGGTGGGATTTCAACATTTCAACGGAATCGGACGAAGCAGTCGTGCGAAAGTCAGTTTTGTCACGCAGCTGTTTCGAATGCGAGATTGTGAGTTTGGTGCAGCCATTCTTGGTTGAAACACGCACGCAGAGTACTCTTCTGAACAAAGTACGTACACGTGGAAACAGTCCCAGTCGTGTGCGACGCACACGCACGCAAACACACATCCACAAATAACAAATCCAGCTCGAAAGGGAGAATCAAAGAATACGTGCGTACATGTACCGAACTGGGTCATCTCAAAAGTACTGGTAGATTGCACGACAGGTGTCGATGCCATATCAGCCTATATCTGACTCCACACAAACCCTTGCAGCGTATCTGTGCAGGTGTGTATTGAACTGGCCAGAGATATTTTGCACCACGCACCGCGCAGTTAACACACCACATAACCCCTTTCCATCGCTGCTCTCCATTGTACTCTTCAATGCTCCCAACAAATTGGCGCGAATCTATGAAATGAACTTCGTGGTTGACAGATGCTCTCCTTCGGATCCAGGGGGGCGAAAGCACAGGGTCCCGAGCCACCAACGCTTCAAAATTCTGTCCCCCATCACAAACGCACGTGCGTATTTGCTTTTCCTGCAGGCATTTTTGCAAAGTTGGGATAGAAATTGGACCCTGCCTCTGCAGACGTTCACGACTCACAAGTGGTGGAAAGAATGTCCAGAAACACAACCTGCCGAGCAGCTCCCAACGAACACTGCAGCTGATATGGATCACCAACAGACTTCAGCAAAATTAAACTTCAGCCACATTTTCCAGTCAGTTTGGAACCATGCAGTTAAAACTGTAGTTCTAATTCAACCGTCTGATTTGACACGTATCACCACACCGGAATTCACTGCACCCAAGGGCGGGTCCTCAAGTCCCTCAGGAACAAAATGCATTGCGGACCAACAACCCAGAAAGCAAAACTTGCACATTGCACTTGTTCATGGGCACAGGTCTCGTCATGAGATTTGCGACATAAAAAGTGGCATCATTGTCAGATGCGCGCCAACATCCACGTGTGTAGATTTCCCCTTTTATCCTGAGCCATCCCATTCATCTCGAAGCACGCCATATTTTGTTCCCTCTCCACATTTGTATGTCACTTTTTATGATTGAAAGTGGCGGGAGCATTCAAATTACAATAGTTCACATTACTGAACACAAACCACATACGTGTGCCGTCTGCTGGTCTGTCTGGCTTCGTTTGCCAATCAAAAACATCGCATTCACGTCCACACGTCGTCAGGGAACCTTGTCAGCATTGGAGCTTTGGAATTGCAGTTTCCAGTCGAGTCTGTCTCAAACGCGATGATTCGCTCTCAAGCTTTTGTTTCCCGTTCCCAACAAAAAATGGAGCTTCAGATTCGCCAAAATCGTAACTCACGACAGGGCCTTTTCTGAGCACAAATGCACCGTCCTTGATGCAAAACCGAGATGTACTTGGGGAAACCCGCGTGCAGAGCCCAACAGACGTAACCGCATCGCCTCGACGTCAACAGGAGCGGTGGTTCTCCCACTGTGCTTTCGCAAACCGTGTTCCAAACCCACTTGTTTTAAAGAAGAACTGCAGTGGATTTGTGAATGGATTAATTTATTACTGCACAAATAAATTGTGTTTTGTACAAATTCATCAATGTACATGAATTGTTTGGAAAGCATACAAAGAAGTATACAAATATATTTTTCACTGACGTCTCTGAGATTTGACATTCATGTGTCACAACGCAGCCATGCACTTCACAGTTGCTCATTATTCACTCACATATGCTTTCAAAACCAACGAAACGACCACAATGTCGTGGGCGCGTCCGCAGTGCACGTTCCGTTCCACTGTCAACTTGCCAAAACTCATGCCCGAGTAAAAGACACCCCCTTCTATTGGTGCCCAAAACTAGGGCAAGAAGGTGGACTTTTACACGAGTGGATTCGGTAATAGGACACACCGAGAACGATAACAGATCCAACAGTCAATATTTTGCCATTTTCAGTGACGGCATCAACGCCAAGAGTCGCATTTGAGCATCGCAGTAGCTGCCTCAACCGTTCCTCACTCACGTTGCTTGTCGTCGCGAGAATATTGCGCCGTTGTCGAGTACAAGGCGCCACATGGTGACGCCCATTTTGATGTGTGAATCCCTGATGCAAAAAATAACACCGCGGCAGTGCGAAGGATAACCGTGCGACGACCAGACTGTTCCTTCTGACAAAGGTGACACTGAAGGCGGCGTCCGTCCTCCCCCCCCCCCAACTCGACCTTGGCTACCCGGCGTGAGTATTGGAGTGGGTGAGGAAGCCGAGCGGTTTGCCGCCGCCGCGTGTCGCATGAGCACCGCCTCGTACCGGCGCCGCCACGCCGTCAACGCCAACCCGATTCGTCTGACTCTCGGCGCCTGCAAACACACAAACCACCAATACAGCTGCGAACCAAGGATCCACTCGCGTTATTTTTTTTTCTAAACTCCGTTTGTTGCTTGTGAATAACTACGGCGTCTGAAACAAGGGAAGCTTCGTCCTGCCTGCTGACTGAAGCGAGTGAAACGAGCCTCAGCACCAACAAGGCCACACAGCAGATTTGCAACGAGGGACAAAGTCGCAACGTGCGCAGCCTGCAAGACACCGCTTTCTGCAGGCGTCGGGCAAAAAAAGCAAGCTTCTGTTCACAACAGATGTTGCGGAAATGGGGCTGAATCACTTTTTACTGTTTCCAGTGAAGGAGCAAATTAATAAACTCTGCTTTTATTACACCTCAGAATGAGGGATACTATTTTTTCCCTTCAAATTAAGACACAAAAAGGGCAAGGGTAAGAATTTTACTCTCTACATTTCATTAACTTCTGCACCTGTCTCTACAATCGACAAAAAGTGAAAGTCTTGGAAATGCAGCTAAAATATCAAGCAACTTTACTTTTTGCCCCCAAATTTGTTTACTTGTGCAAATGAACATTTGCGCCAACATATGGCTTCGAGTCCCCGACTTTCACCTGTCCCACCCAGACAGCAAGGCTAAGCACACTTGCCATCCGCCAAATAGATCTACATCACCACTGCACGCTTTCTCGAAGAACATCAGAGTTGAGTGCTTTTTCTCCTATCAGGAAGATCTGAATCTGCCGAAAGTTCAGGAATACACCCTGGACCCAAATAATCTGAATGTCTTCCCTTCTTTGGAATATCCCGCCTTTTCACCCGCGAGGCATCGAGGACAAATCACTTCACTCAACTTTTCCCTGATAACATGCCCAATTAGATTTATGCAAATTATTGGAAGAACTGAAGATTGAAAGAGACCGCTTTGATACAGATAATGATCGGCAGCTGTCCGTGGAAGACTCGGTGGGTGAGTCTAATTGTCACACCTGGGTCTCCACTCCTATCTGTGGGCATCTACTCTCGATCACTTTCACCTTCAAACCCCACGTTTTCATTGGAGCAAAATCGCACCGTGGCTCCGACACCGGCCTGCTGCAACAAGCCGTCTCCATCTTCCACAACCTTCCAGTCACTTTGGCCCATCTCCAAGCATCAATTTAAGTGTTCACAGACACAACATAGTTTTTCTCTCGGGTCTGCACCTGAACTTTTCAGTACAAATCAACCGGAAACCTGCCTTCTTTTTCTATTTGAAGGTTCGTTTCCGTCTCAGAACGTAACTTTATTCAACTCCTCTGCAACCTTCTGATCTCTTTGTCAAGTGAAGTATTCGCATGCAAAACAGCTTGTGAACCTCGTAAAAAGCACCATCACTTGATCTTGGTGGTCTCTACTAATGTTTTTATAGACACTGTAAACAGCCTATCGTTTTGTACATTACTGCGTCCAAAGTGTCTCTCATTGTGCAGACGCGAAGGCCGAGTGGGTCTTCAGTGAGAAACCACTGCACTTTCACTAATACGGAAGCCATACATCAAAATTATTTTCTGCCGAATTTCACTTTGCCAGGGTACCCTTCAAACTTTCCACAACTCTGATGAAGAACGAGTTAAGTTGGTGCACTTTCACACCTGTGGCTCCTTTGAAAAGCTAATTTTATTACCATAAAGTTTCAATGACATTCAGTTGAAATGTCCCCAAAGACTTTGTGGCCCAGAGATGATTCGTCACGCCTCTCCTGGTGAACACACAGCGTTCCGTCGAGTGAAGCTTCATCTCAACACCGGAAACTGAGCTCCAAGAGTCAAGCCACGTCAATGTAGGGACAGAAAACTTTGCGCTTCGCTCATCCGAGCGAATTGTGCTCATTCCAAGACAGTACACTGTTTCCGAACTGAACCAGCGCCAGAAACATGTTTGTAACAACCAGCAACAATCCTTTTTTGTGTCTCCCCTTGCTCAAAATTTAACGTTGTCTTTTGGCCCAAACACGACGTCATGTTGTCTTCGCACAACTGACCCCAGGAGGGTGAACTCTTCTCCGCCGAGTGCCAAAATCCACGAGGAAAATGGTAACTGAGAAACAAACTCACCCTTTTTGTAGCTGTAGCCGTAGGCAGCGTACCCTGCAGACTTGCCGGCCTGCGCGGCGGCGAGCTCGGCGGCCGCCACGGCCTTCTGCGTGCTGCCGCGTCCACGTGGACGCCGGCTGACGCCGCGGCCTGACAGTACCGACCGACTCATGGCGGCGGAGGTGCGCGCGACGCCCGATCCCGGAGGACGCCCGCGGGGCCGTCCTCGGCCGCGCTTGGCGGGGGGACCCGGCTGCGGTGGCGGCGGCGCTGAGGGCGGCTGAGGGAAGGCGGCACTGTCGTCAACGATGACGAGTCCGTCGTTACTGCTGTCGTCTGCCGAGACGGTGGAGAAGAGCGCCTCGCTGCCCACAGATACCTGCACAACATTTAACTCTGTCAAAGATCCGTCGTTCATTAAAATGACACCGCTTTGCTATTTCTGCAAGAGCGTAACGTCTGGTCGGAAACTCACGGCACTGAGTGGGCTGGGGCAGGCCGAGTCGACGCCCAGCATTAAGTCGTCGGCAGCGGCGGCGTTGTTGTTGGTTGGCGGCAGCGGGCGCGGCGGCTCGGCGGCGATCGTCACGTTCTCCTCCGCAGGAGGCTTCACTTTCCGCGGCCGGCCCGGGCCGCGACCCGTCCCCTTCTACAAAACAATCGCAGACGAAATTTCATTGAACTGATCTTTGTTGTGTTCATTTGGGCCACGTGATCAAGAAATGGCCAACTCCTCGAACTTTGTCTTGAACATCTGTCCACAGAAGACAAGAGTGATGACAGTACACAGAGTGTGAAACAGTAACTCGGTCAGCTCACAGCTCGTGCCTTCTTAAAACGGTGAAATATTGCTCTGTTGAAGCATAATTGCTCCATTTCTCGTCTTTGAGATCCGAGTTCCTTGACTGATGACAGTTGAGGCTTCGCATTAAAATTAGACACTAATTCCTTGTAATCCACGGCACGGATCTGCAAAGCCAAACAGGCTTCAGCCCATCCATCACTTCCTGCACCCAGTGCGCGCGATTCACAGCGGCGGCGCGTCAACGTGGACGCGACGCGCCTCCTTCCCGCGGGACGTCGCGAGCAGAACGCACGGCTCGTTTCCGAGTCGATGAGCTTGCACGCTGCCTTCATTCAGTGTGTTGAACGTCGCGAAACCAACGACGTGGATCAGATGCTCTTGCAAAGTTGCGATTTCTAGCTGATTTCGCAGCAGCGCATGATCCCTTCCCGATCCCCGTCGGAAAGCACGGCATGGCTGAACGCATTAATATCTTACACCTCAGATGAGGCATTCTTACATTACCATAAACTGTCATATATCAACACTGCAACACGTTATGCACTCTGGGTTGGTTGGAGAAGAATTCGCTTGAGGAATGGACACATTCGTGCAACAACCCAGCAATCACTGGTTGATGATGATGTCCTGATGTACGCAAATCAGGGCGATACAGCTGATTGTTTGGGTCGTAGTTTATGTCACCCGGTCCGTGTGCTCGCCCGTGGACGGACAAAACACTCTGGAACAAAAGCCTTTCAATGATGATTCCGGACCACCCTCCCCTGCGCTAGAGCGTCCACTGCATTTTTTGCACCTGACCACAGCTGGACCTTTTGTGTCAGCCACAGACGCAGGAAAAAGCGAAGAAGATTCGCATTGAGATTCCGGCCTTGAGGAGTGAGCTTCGTTGTGCGTGGACACCCTTCCTGTGTCCATAACTGGACACAAATGCCAGTTGCCTGCAGGTCGCACCGAGTGACCCCAAGGAAATTCCCGCCCAACGAAAAAGGCTTCCCGGGAAATTCCAGGAGCCTACTTCAGCGGAAAGGAGAGAGTCTTTTTGACGGGAAGAAAATGAAGGAGCTCCGTCTCTCGCCCGGGACAAGCAACACAGAAACAGCCAACCTGTCACTCTGTCAATAATGAATTGCAGGTTTCCAAAGCTTCGTTCGCTCTGCAAATTTGCCTTGCATCCAGGAAACGTTTCAGTGAGCATTTCCGCGTGTTGAAAAAGGAAAATGAATTCTCGACAACAGCGTTTGTGCTTCAAGAACATGAGACAAACGACCAAAAATTCGCACTGCGGGGATGTATGCTCGCGCATCTCCACCCGTAGCACTCAATATCACATTTGATGCACTTACAAAAGACCACCATCAGTTCGCGTCTCCAATCTTCAAACCGCCCACATCTAATCTCGCACGCACTCCATCATCTGTTTGGGTATGTTACACAACTATTGTTCGTACGCACCAAATGAACAGCTACTGTTTTCCCCGCTTTATCCCGGATCTGTTGAGGAAAATATTTGTACGCACTGTGAAGTCGACTGGCATAATTTACGACGTCTGGGGCACTTTGGCGAACAAATATGGAAAATTGTGTTGAGCATCAATTCATAACAAATTGCTTTTTACAATTCCCAACCCGGATTTAATCCTCAATATTCCAAACGAGTACGACTGGGAAAGTGAATGTCAGCAATATTTGTACAAACAGCAAAAACTCAATGAAAATTTGACAGATGGGAATAAAGTGCATCTGGTCAGAAAAAGCGTCCTGGAAAATGACCTGCTCACATTAGCTGGGCTGCACTTTTGAAACCCAACAAGAAACAGCAGAGTCCTTCAACTGAAAAATGCCGTCTAATGGAAAAATGGGCCAGGTATCTGAAGAGACCGATTAAAATAGCAGCGCTTGCTCATAATGAAGACCATCTGTGGACCACCCTGACTTCCTGTGAATCCAAATTCGTGTGCGCGCCATGCAGCTTGTGTGCGCAGCGTGCTGTGGGATTTGTCGCCACCTTACACAGCGCACATCAGAACTCGAAAGAACTAATGAAGTGAAAGCTTCACTGGATAACTTTGAAGCTAGAGAAACAAACACCACAAGGAAAAGAGAATCTGGAGCCGTTTTCGGTCAGCGCTGAAGTCAAAACACGAAAATTAAGACGAATCACTGCTGTGCTGCACCCAAATTCAGAGGACATCCAGAACAATGTGCTCCATTTGTGGGTTTCGTTAGTTTGTCACTTGGAATTTCAAACGGTAAACGGAGAAGAGCTGAGGACAACTGCAGCCATCAGCGTTTCACCTCGGCGTGCTGACAGGCAGCAGCAGGTCGGCCTGCAGAGATTTGATGGTTTCATTGCCGGTGACCATGGCGGGGTCCAGCCGTCCTCAGGCCGATTACATTGCAGCTGAACGCGCGATTAGAGACCGCACAAACCAAACACATGTCCCTTAACCAGTGATTAATGAAGGCACAATGGCGAGCCTGCAGGGTCAGCAGCTAGTCAAAAGGCCACTTATCTTCGTGCCGTCACCAAACACGGAAATTGATATCATTTTCCCACATTGCCATTGTGCCGTCACTTGTATCGCGCCGTGTCAGCTGTTGCACGTCCAGTGACGAACAGGACATCTTGCCCTTCACATTTCCATCAAAAGTTGACAACAAAATTCGAGATGTCGTTCACGCTCTCGGTTCCAGCAGCCTTCAGCTGCAGGACTCAGCCCCGTCCGACGCGACGTGACACGAGCCTCGACTCTCGGTGCAACTGAAACCCGAGACTCTGCAGATGGCCAGGGAGATATTCAGACCAGCAGACTGAAAACCAGAGCTCTCTGTTGAAAACCAACTTGGGAGCAAAAATCCACTGGGTGGTCTGCAAACGTCGCCACTCAACAAAAAAGCAGAACAGCCCAAAACACGAAGGAGTGGTTTCATGCAGACAATTCAGAAGCCGTCAATAGATGTTTGATATGCGATCCACTGCATGTTGGTGCGCACACACTGACCAGCCACAGATATGATTGATTCACAACTGTCCGATTGGGCTTCATTTGCTGAGTAAACAGCGTCAGTAGTCAGGGAGTGTTGGAGTGGGATCAATGAGTGCTCTTCCTATTTGTAGACCTGTCCGAAGCAGCAGTGTAGTACGCACACCCTCCATTCACACCCTGTCAATGCACCATTGGATTTTGGATTGTAGACGCACACTCCAAATGCTTACACACACATATTAGGATGATTGCTAACCCAGGGGCTGCCACTGCAACAATGGCAATACACCTGACAGATTTGGAATGGCCTCCCACTTTATGTTATGTATTTGTATTTGCCGGTTTGCTTTTTTCTATTCCAACCTGCTCTGTTTGGTCTCAACATTGTGTGACTTTTGAAAATCAACGCTCGTTTTATTCGCACTGCAGTTGGCGGGAGGACGGCCAGGCACGACACTTCTTCAACACCACCCCGACCAGACAAGCTGAAAACGCTCGTCGTTTTGGGACACCTCACCACACCAAAAGCTGCCCAGTTTCGATGAAAGCTTTCCCCAAAGCTCCCAGCTCAAAGCACACGCAACGATTAGACATAATCCTGAGTGGATAAAATCGTAATCTGCCCTGTACACCCAACCTCCCTCACACGGTAAACATATGAAATTGACACAAATCATTTTGTGGTCGAAACTAACAAATGACTCTCTTTCCTTCACCTCTATTAGCAAGTCTAATTTTACGCCACTGTGTTTCGAGCGGAATGTAAAAAGAAACTGTTGCCCCGCGTCAAACAGTAGCCCTGCGCCTGAGTTTCCCCGGGACGACCCACAAATGCTGGGGTCACAAGCGAAGGAACATCGCAACTTTCACTCTCACCTTGTCGGGGTTTCTCTCGCGTTTTCGTTTCCGCTCGTTGTTCTCTGTGCCGATTCCCTTCTCCTTCTGTCTCCCAAGCACTGAAACAAACAAGGCCAAACGTTCAGCAAAAGACCGCAACAATTCTCTTGTCAACTGGACCGTTGTATGTGTCTTCAAAGTATGCAATGCGAACAGTGTGTTGACGACCCACGATCGCCACGAGCGTGGTCCATCTGTGTGTGTCGTTCTGGAGGAACAGGGCAGAAGCCGTTCGCGTGGACAACACTCGTTGGAGAACAGATTTTCAGTGCTCGAAAAATGGCAGATTTACGCACACACCAGAGACAGTCACAAACAGCAAAGAACTTCTTCACAACACTCTCGCGTGGCGGTTCGAACAATGACATTGGGAGTAACAGGCGCGACTGTTTCGGAACAACTTTAGATCGTCCTTTCTGATTGAAAACATTCAAAATTTGCAATCTCATCTCGTTTTGTTCCATAATCTGTCTTCGTATAACCGGCGAACAACACCTGAACGGAAACTGGACAGTTGTGGGCGAGTCGTTTTGTTTCGAGAGTTTTTCATGCGTTGTTAAAAAACAGCAATTCACCTGTGTGCGTGGGAGTACTTCATTCAAAACTTTAATCTGTCGCGAGCAGCTATTGTGCTTGGAATACTTGTTCGTGACTTCTCAGTTGCCCACGTAGGTGAGGAAATCGACCTCCGGATTTCCGCAAGACAACAGCTTCAAAGTGCGCGCAACTCGCGCAGTTTGACGTTTGTCTCTCCGATAGACAGTCGTCCACTGACCGATCGAACCGTCGCCCGGCGGCTCAATTGAGAACGTCGCCGCTGGGTGCAGTTCAATACGCGGATCGCGTATGAAATTTTTAATCGTCAAAAAACGCGAATGATTTATGGCCTGAAGTGTAGAAATGTGAATACATAATTAATTTCATATTCCATTCTTCCAACTCTCTTGGGAACAATCCGCAGCCGGCATGATTAATCTTGCGCAAGTGATAAATATCCTCCTATCTGTCCTTACGTGACTCCGACCCACGTGTTCGCGCCGCCCACTCGTGCACGCACACGGCAGCACTGGACGGCTACAGACAAAACGAGCTGGAGCCGTCTGACAAACGGGTCCGACGTGAAGAGCCGAGGTCCAGCCTCGCGCGTAGCTTGGAAGCGTCGTGGACATCAGGCGTCGTGGACATCAGACCAGAAAGATCCCCACCCCCGGTCCACCTTTGATCAAAACATTTAACTCGAATGCCGAATCTGACCTGCCACCAAAATTCAAGGAACTGTTTTCCTTTGCAATTAACTTTCCGATGCAGAAATTGCCATGAATCTTGAATGAAGTTTTAACACCACAAGGACGTCAAGCTCGACGTCACATTGCGTGAATGTTAATCATGTTCAATCTTCATCAGCTGCAATATCTGCGCCGCACATGCCTTCCCAGAAACACTTCCATTTGCCCATGCTGTCTGAGAAACAGCCTCATTTTACTTTTAAAATTGAAACACGTCAGAAACGAGTGCCTGGATCAAAGTCAGCTGGAGCCACGCGCAAAACACAAGCTGCACTTTCGCCCCACAGCCCCGTCAAATCAAGCATGCAAGTCTCATTAGCTCATTAACGTCGGCAAAGAAAACACAAGTGAGGTCGGAACAGCCTGACATCTGTTCACAGCACAACGGCTTTGTCTCGGGTTGGATCAACCTGATTTTTTTCCGTAAATACACTTGAACCAAGTTTCAGAGCTGAACAACACACCCTAACCGCCGACCAGACGATGCAAGTCTTTCACCTGTACAGAAACAAAAGAAGCCACGCAATGGAACTGCAAGTTTCAACTCGTCGCGGAATCTAAGAATGGAATATTGTGACTGAAAATCAAAGACACGATGACTTGCAGATTCCTTCCAGGCCTGGACGAGGTGGATCGGCCTCGCACCCCTCAACCTCCAAACTGACAATTTCACGTCACACGACGGTGATTCCCAGGCAAAGCTGCAAAGCCTTTGCCACATGACACGTGAACCAGTGTCCTGCCTATTGAAGCTTTTCGAAATGATTATCAATGAAACAGCTGATCTGCTGATCCATCAAATTAGAGACGCAAACCGAGAGTCGTCGAAGCCCAGTCATTCGCCACATTTCTCTGTCTGGTGCCTCGATGTTGAGATCGCCACTGAAAAGCCACAGGCCAGATTTATGCAACGCTAATCACACTGCAGAGCAGCAAATATGATTGATATCGGAGCTGTCGCCCTCGTAACACTCTTGTTGCCCAAGAGGCAAAAACAAGTGAACTGCTCATGCAAAACAAAGAACTTTCACTGAGTCGCTGACGAAGTCAATTCGGGACCCCACAGCATTGTGCTGACGAACTGGCGGACCAAAATCTTCCGCCCAAAGAGGAGAACCACGCACAGAAGTAGTTTTCACCTTGATTCGCTTTCCACTGAACGCCCATAACAGATACCACCTTCGCTTTTTCAACAAACACGAAACTGGCAGACATTTTTTCAACGTCCTTGAATCCTGCATGTGCGACATTGTTTAAAAATTTCAGAGCAGTTTCAACGCGTTTGGGGAAGTCCGCCGCACTGATTGAGGGAAGCATGAAGGACAGATTGTGTTGCGCGTATCGCTGGTCGCTCGTGCCGTTTCTCGTCTGCGCCTCCAGAAACCTTGACTCACTTAATGTTTGCATCAAACTCTCAATTCAGCACAAAAATCCCAGCAGTAGAAAGAACGATCACCACAAATTTAATCTGTGCTGCATTGCACCGAATAAATTTTACTTTGTGAATTGCACTTGATTACGTCTTTCTGCATGTGTGTACGAGGAGCCTGGATGGCGTCTGAATTGGTCGAGCTGCAGCAGGGGCCCTGAGGGAAACAGCGTCACCGAGCAGCGAAAGCGGCCTGATCCGCATCAGAAAGGCAGACGGCTTTCACAAAAGGATTGAAGCAAATTCATTAAAATTTTCAATGCACTCTTTTCATTTATTCTTGCAACTTTTTCTGAGCATGTCTTTCATTATCTGCTCCAGCTTGGTGACACCGCAGCGCATCGTGAAGCTTTTTTTGCAAGAAAACATCAAAGTCAAGGGTCCTTGAGCTGTGGGACCCATTTCGAGGCACCGCCTGTGAGATCGGGGCCGCAAGCCAGAAACGGATCCAAATTTGGCAAATAGAACCCAACAATTTCTCCAAGGAACTTGCACATTTCAGACCTGACATCTTTCGCTGTCTTCCCATGTTCCAAATACACAAAATACAAGATCAAATGAAATCGTGCTGACTCGATGGTGTTGTCAGACAGGGGGGGGGAGGGGAAGGCAGAACAAATTAAAGCGCACGAGCGTATCACTTTGTCAATGACTGACAACGTTGTCACTGAATCTGGTTGCACCAAACCGAGGTGAATCTTAATTGGGTTGAGCAAAACAAGCACAAAGGCACGCTGTCCGTTTCTTCGGATCCACCCCTCAGCAGAGCACAGAGCACAGCGTATCAATGTTGCAGAGGGGCACTCGAGCTGCTCCCGTGAAAGCGCCGCTCTCGCTTCATTAACAAGAGACTGCCGATGACAAATCAGAATGTCTCTCTCTGCAATCAGACCGCTGCACCAAACAGGCTTTTTGCCTCGGCAGGAAATGCATTTGAAATGCAAGAGCATTTTGTCATTTCACGAGAATTTCTGGGGTGGCAACAAAATGTCTGCAGCCTGAACAATCCACAACTGGATGCCGGCACCGATACGTAACACCCGCCGGAGTAAATTCTGCAACCTAAAGGTGTCGGGTGAATGGGTGGGTGAAGGTCACTGGACAAATAGGGCTGGGGTGCTGGGTGTGACGAAAAAACACAAAACACACAAAACAGCAGAGCAATACACTGCGCTTCCTGCGAGTGTCAAAAAGGGAACTTCGTCTGGAGATACACCATTTGCAACTAACCGTTTGGCCTTTTGCACAGATCGTTCTGACAAATTATCAAGGAAAGAAGGACAACTTCCGAAAAGCAACTGACCGAGTTTATCTTGGAGGAAAAACTCAAACGCTCACAGAAAACAGACCAAACAGAAATTCATCTCCTTGCTCTTTGTGAACAATCCTAGTTCTGCGACGCTCAGATTTGATACGAAAATTGAGCCGTAGACAATACGAGGCACATAAAAAATGCACCACGTGCATGGGCTCTTCGTGCACAGCCCTGTACACCGTCCGGTCTGAAATTCGACAGGTGTAACAGGCTGGGTTTGATAATTGGCCAACAAACTGTCGGAGTTTGAACACATTTGTTACCGCCAGAGTAAACACAGAAAAAAACTCATTAAAAGTTGCAATATTGCGATAGTCGCAGATGTATCGAGTCCGGTGGAGAGCAGGAAGGTTGAAGTATAAAAGCGACCAAATATCGGCAGCTTTTGCACTTTTCACCCAAGAAACTTCACAACAAATATCTTCCGCCTCCCTGGCTGTCGGAGAGCTCTTTCTGCTCTCAAAGACCACTGAAGACCACTGTCCACGTCAAGTTGCAGCAAACTCCATTGAAAGCTTGTGTTACGTGCAACCCGGTACAAGTTGATACACTTGGTAATCAATTTCCGTTTCAACTTCGCTCCACAGATGGGCAGGACACAAAGTTTGCTGAACGAGTGCAAAATGATCGGGAAGTGGAATCGCTCTGTTTATCGGCCACACTCGACCAGCAGAGATACGAGGGGCGTACAAGGTGTATGTTTTGCGCGATTTTTGTCACGTTTTCGAGTTGGCCGATGTTGTCGACTTTTTTGTATGTTCTGCGTCAGACTCTGGGCCTGAATGTGTGCAATTTTGAGAGTGCCTGTCCCAGACAGTTTTGAGTAATCTGTCACTGCGCAGCGCGTACAGGTTGACCTTTTGCGGAGTCAATGGGCTTTGTGCACTGCGATGCGATTCTCCGTCACTCGCGATAGTGTGTGCTGTGTGTGAACATTACAGGCACATTGTGAAGTCCTGTTTTGTGTCTTGGACTACTGTTTCTTTTGGTTCCTGTCCTGTGGCATTCTGCAGTCGAGACCAATGGCTCAACAAAGGATCCTTCGTTCCAGGAAAGATGGCAAGAGTGAGCAGAGGTTCATCATCAAGTATTTCACTTTGGCAGACGAAACACCAATTAACATTTGGACCAGACTCTGCCGAGTTCACGGTGCACAGACATTGTCGCAGACCGCAGTGAGAAACTGGTACCGGAGGTTCAAAGCTGATCCCAGGGCGTCATGCTTGGACCAGCTGAGATGCGGAGGACCCCGGACAGCCAGAAACCAGCGTACCATCGAGCGCGTGAGGAGGCTGATAACCACTGACTGCAGGTTGACAGTGAGGGACATCGCCCTGCAGGTGCGTGTCAGCGTTGGGTCAGTGCACAAGATTATCAGGGAAGACCTCAAACTGAAGAAAATCGCCGCCCGCTTCGTCCCCAAATTGCTCACCGATGAACAGCGCGTGCGCCGTGTCCAGGTATGCCGAGACAACCTGCAGAAACTGGTGGATGAACCTTTGTTGCTGAAGAACATGATCACAGGCGATGAAAGTTGGGTTTACACGTACGATCCTGTCAGGAAACAGCGCGCATCCGCGTGGGTCGGCTCCCAAGATGCCCGTCCTCAATCTGCCCTCCGCCCAAAGTCCCAAAAGAGGATCATGCTCACTGTTTTTTTTGATGATACCAGTATGATTAGACATGAGTTTTCTCAGAAAACTGTCAACAGATTCCATTACACCAAGTTCCTCGCAAGGCTCTGGGAGGATGTGCGCTGCAAGAGACCAGGCCTCTGGGCTCCGGGCCACAGGCGTCAACACAGGCTGCTGCTACATCACGATAACGTGCCCGCTCATAAGGCTCTGCATACCCGTGCATCCTTGGTGGAGACCGGAGTTCAGCTCCTTGAGCAGCCGCCCTATTCACCCGATCTCACCCCCTCAGACTTTTGGCTCTTCCCACACCTGAAGCAAGTTCTGAGGGGGCGCAGATTCAACAACTTGCAGGAGCTGCAGGATGAAGTCTCAAGGGTGTTGCACCGGATCCCAGTGGCAGAGTTCTGCACCGCGTTTCAAGACTTGCAGGCACGTTGGCAGAAATGCATTGATGCTGACGGGCATTATTTTGAGGGTGTACGGCACCTCAGAGCAGCCAACGCCCAAGTGGCAAACCCGTGAACTTGTCCAAGGACTTGAGCAAGGAACTGTATTCCTTCCCGGCTTGCAGAGACATCTGTTTTTGTTGCGTTGAAGAATCACTAACAAGTGTTCAAACTTTGTTTGCTGCGGTTGTGCCACGTCGCTCTTTAACACTGATGTCCCATTGACATCACATGTCCATGTGGCGACCGTTTTGGAAAAGTTCATTTTGGCTGTTTGAAAGAAAGTTGTCTTGTTTGGTCACTACTGTTTTCCAAAGTTGACATTCTGAACTGTTTGTATTAAATTTTGCAGCAACACATTCCGTCTCCTTATATTTTTTTGGCCACCGCAAAACATACACCTTGTACGCCCCTCGTACGACCAGGCCGGTCCCGAGTCGACCGTGCTTTTGAGACACGAGCACTGAAGTCCGTCCTTTTTCCTTTTGGCGAAACACGAAGCAGCTCCATCTGCTTTTCCGCACATTTGCTTACGTTACGTTTGGAACTGAAGGTGCCCTTCACTTGCGCAAATACATGCGCGAAACCGAGATGTCAAAACATTCTCTTCCATAAACTCACTTGCACCACTCCTGTTCAACGCCTTGCACAAAAACTGCAATTGCCAATTGCAGCTCCAAATCCTGCATATTTGCTTGTTTCTGCGAACAGCAGTTTTGTTGTGTTGTGCATTTCACGTTTCTCATCTGATGACAGATGGTGAGATGCGTTGGCAGAACGCGGTCAGGAACGAGACGCGGGGAATTTTTCTGCCTCAGTCAAAGAATCCAGAATCACATCCGGATCCTCACACAATGTCGGCGTCACTCACCCGAAAAATCAATGCTTTCCTGGACAGCAGAAGCCCGCGGACTTTTCTTATTTTGAGATGGAAATTCCCGCTTATTTTAAACGTGCCTCTGATCTCACTGATTTATCGTGTCCACAAGATACACAATCGATTGGCAACAAAAGCGCTTGGCGCGGTTACGAAAGGCCTGGCCTTTTGCAATGATCAGCTGTCATCAGGGAAGAAGAAGTCAGCTTCGCGGGCTGCGAAGCGCACACTGAGAATAGTATTCGAGTGCAAATACACACATCAAATTAGTGCATCGTGACAACTCTTTATCAAGTGGATTTCAAACACTTGAGTTCATCCCATCAACAGAGCAACAAACATCCCCACAGCCTCTCGCGTAAGACGCTGTAACTGATACCGTCTTCCTGCCATCAAGTGTCGCAGCAAATGTGCGCAAACACACAGAAGTGCCTCTCCACAAAGCAAATGGCCAAAAGATTCGCTTGCTATTCAGTCGTAAAGTGTATCACTGTCATTTGGCTGCAACAATCTTGACTGGATTCAATTTTGAGAAGACGTTTTTGTTGAATGAGGGATTACCTAATGGGAATTCGCACTGACTTGTGAACCTCCAACAAACACTGCAAATGGCTATCACCAACACCTCGCATTCCAAGGATCTCCCAAATTTTGCTCTGCAAGAACTTCACTCTTCTGGTTTGAAGAGTGTTGGTCTCGTTGAGAGCGCGCCTTCTCTCAGCTCGCGATCAGCGTGATCAACTGCGTTCCCCTCACGCAATCGCAAAATCACCTATCGATAGCGCGACCGCTCCAAGACAAGCACTTTTTGTTTGCCAATATTTAGTGGGTGTCACAAATGGGGCTGTTGTGGGTGACATGAAGGATCAATGAAAGTCCGAACTCGGAGCACGCACAAAGCGCATTCACAACCGACCTCGAGACGCTGCTCCCTTCACTTCCTTCAAACAACAAAACGCTCGCAGTTATCGACAATGGAAACGATGAATGAACTTCTTTGGCGCGAAAAAATTGTACGTTGAAAATCATTTTGAGATCAATGACCTGCAGTTTCGTGATCGTGCTCATTGCCAATACCTGGCAGAGGCAGAAGGGCTGGCAGAGGCAGAAGGGATGTTCAGAGAAACATTGTCTGAATTTCGTGCAAAGCAAAAGACCACAGCTGAGTTGACATCGAAACCGGACCGAGAGCGAGTGAAGTATGAACAATTTCCTGCAGACGTTGAGATACTCGTTTGCACTGCAAGCGTACGCGCTTCATCTGCACGCGTGACCAGATAATTTTTATCACCTCGTCCTTCACACTGTCCTCACTCGTCCCTGCAGGACACCCCACAGTGCGCGTGACCCCCGACACACCTGACATATTGCTCCGTGTAATAAATGACGTCGATAATTACAATAGCCCGGCGCTTCTCTGTGAAGCTGATTAATCGCAGTTGCAGGCGAGAGGCGCACTTCCACTCATTACAGAACACTTCCACCTCGAACAGAACCAAGGCGTTTCCCCCAAACCCGATATGCACGTATTTTTTGCCTGCAGAGGCAGCAACGAGAGTCGCGCGCAGCGCTGCCGAATATGGAACGTAGGGGTTCAACTGACAGTGGAGGGGTATCGAACACTGGAAGAGTGAACACGCACAGGGAGCTGTCCAACTACGGGAATGGGGTGCACAGCGAAGCTGCAACCCCGAATAAGCGCCGCACCGCAACTAATCACCCGTAATCTCCGCTAAGCACCCCACAGCCTGCTGATCAAGGAGACACTGCTCTAATGTGTTCCACGTATGGAGCGCTTTGATGTTCGCTGTTGTCCACCCCTCGGCATCAACACGGAGAGATCAAAACATCAACAGGTGCACCCAATTTATCTCGGAAGGCGCTCGCGCACAACTTTTGAACAGATGTACGAAAGCAACTCCTTTGACTCTTCAAACTTCTTGGAACCGAGTCACGCTGATCAAGCCTTTGCTCACAGATCACATCACATGCGCTGGATGTGTCGACAGGAAGATTTGCCCCGCACACCAATTCAGCCGCGTTTCCGTCATCAGTGCCACGCGACACGTCAGCGGAAAGGAGGGGGAAGGTAACTGTCAAAGAAACGGTCCGTTGTCAGATAATCTGCAGAACTAACTGCTTTGCAAACAGCAGAACAATGCAGCTCATTGGCGGCTCAGAATCATAAAACACGGTTTGCCACAGCGCCGCGCATACCTGGAGCAAAACGTAACGCTCGTCGAGAAATTACAACAGGCGTCAATACAATATCAATGGCAACGTCGTACAGCCCTGTCTGGGTTCAGCCATCAATAAATCACCAGATTTTATCAAATATTAATTGTTACGACTCCATGTTTCAGCGCCGTGACAATTTCTATGGATGTTATGCATCGCCGAATTGCGGTTGATACGCTGCCACACGTGCAGTTACAGCTTTAAATAAATAAAGTGTAGATTTGATCTACAGTTGCCATTTTGACTTATGTGTTACGAATTAAGTTGTGCAATGAGTGTGTCGCTGATGCCAAAGACATGACACACAGCAGCTCATTTTCAAATCTTCCTCCGCCGCACGCTAGCGGTGAAAAATAAAACCACCAAAGATCAACGAGCCCGCGGCTCCTCAGAGCAGATATTGTGCTCATTACACACATTGTTCCAGCAAACATGCAGGTGTTATGTAATCTGGTATGCCTCGGAAAGAGGCATTACAATGCATGACAATGGTATTTGCGAGTATGCAGTTACAGTCTGATGTTGAACTTCCACACCCTGCCTTTCTGTGGCCATTATTTTGTGATGAAATGCCTGTCAAGTCTTTGAATGGAACAGCCACTTATCTGGCCTTGCTTGGTTGCATCT
>JAAUXT010097433.1_pt1 | contig 20949 bp, 20 predicted proteins | sample 7278171 | NCBI WGS metagenome assembly JAAUXT01 (sample SAMN14350112, study PRJNA611818) | marine sediment metagenome | isolation source: surface marine sediment (1.8m) | place: French Polynesia: Moorea | collected 2018-08 | reverse complement strand
GAAGGGGAGGACAGGCTCAGAGTGTTACACACAGAGTGTGTACACACTATTCTATATTGAAATGCTATGTAGAACGGAGGCTGTCGCCCAGCCCCGCTACCGCGCGGCAATAAGTTAAAACTTGCAGACGCAACAACCATTTGTGTCAGGACTTTTCTGATTTTAGGGGGTAGAAAGGAGGAAGGTTTATCGGCAGCCTGTTCTGTTCCAAAAAAAAAATACATTACTTTTTGTATTGCTCGTGTGAGAGGAGATTTGCTTGGTTTACTTGGTTGCTTTCACCGCTCCCCCCTCCAGGGAGAACGCAACCAACTTGAGTTGCTTTCGCAGACAAAAAAATACATGTACGTGACAATACCAACACGGTATCTGTCCGTCCAATCAAGTCCAAACTTTGCATTGATTTCACTGGAACCATTTTTGTGCAGTGAGAACCCTGTGGACTTCAAAGTCAAGCGTGCAATCGTCAATCGTGCAGTACGAGTACGAGCGTACGTTTAACATTCGCACAGAGCGTGCCGAGTCGAAGGCACGTCCGCTTTGTTCGGGTTCACCCACGCTGCAAAAATGGTTCCTGTGAAATCATACGACTTTTCGAGACCTGTGGTCGAGAAAAAGAGTTGTATGATTGAACAAGAACATTTTTTCAGTGGGTGAACTCACTTCTACCACAGTGAGGTCACGTGCACAGCGTGGTAGAACTGACGGGTCCTTGCTGTGTTCATGTGCCCATGTACGTGCGGGTCTACGAGAAACCTTCAGGCAAAAAGAACAGGCAGTGCATGAGCGCGCGTCTCAATTTCTGAAGGTGACACAACATGCTTTCAGAACCGAAAGGAAGCCTCGCCTCACAGCAGTCTTTTTACCTCAAGTCAGGAAAGCAATAAAAACTGCGAAAATTGATCACGTTTATTCTGTTGCACAGTTCCATGCAAGCAATGTGCTTTGGTGCTTTGATCTCTCGTCTCTGTTTTGCTGACCCAGTTGTCGTGACTTCGCTTTGAACTGTGGTTCACCAATCCCGAGCCGTAAATGCGACACACCCACAGACACACCCTCCTCCGCACAGCGTCGGTTTCTCGACTGATCGCCGTTTTTGATAAATGTGTGACATCCTTCGCACCACTTGACAGCGGAAAGTTTGTTGTAGATCGATTGTTCCCTTTGATCATTGTGCGCTCGCACATTTGTTCTCATTTGACATCATTTGGAGATTCTTTTTCCAGTTCAAATTCAGCCTCGCGTTTTCACACCGTTCAGGAGGTCGAGCTGAAGACCTGTTTGTGTGTGTGTGTGTGTGTGTGTGTGTGTGTGTGTGTGTGTGTGTGTGTGTGTGTGTGTGTGTGTGTGTGTTTGGGGATGGGGTGCTGCGGTGCACGCGATGCAGCTGCATGATCAACTTCTCACAATCATGGAGTATTTTTTGCCGAGGGGGCGGCCCCAGGGCCCCTAGATCTGCCAACGAGATCCCCCTGAGGACCTCTTCGGGGGAGGGGTAATTGCCAGAAGAAGTCAGATGATACCCCTACCGCAGGAGGGAACATTTTCAGAAAGTAGTGGCCTTTCTGCTTCTCCCCACCTTGCTGGGGAAACATCTCAACGGAGCTTCTGTTGTCTGTCGGTATCCATCCGCAGATTTTGGCAGTCATTCGCGAGGATCATTGAAGCACAAACGACACAGGAATTGAGAATTTTGAGACTGGAGGTCCAGTCCGGTTCTTCAAAATTTTGGAAATCTTCGAAAAACAAATGCGGTCACCACCATGGTTCAGCGCTCTTGTGAAATTATGACTGAGACCACTCACAGAGCTTGTTAGATTGATTCCATCTTGGTTTTGGTAATTCATCAGAAGCAGCAATTGTGGGAAGGCAGTATTTCAGGTTTGTCTCATATTTTTGAATATTTCAGTAAAATAAGGGGAGAAATGTGTGTGCAAGTAATTTGAAATTGAAGTTGTATAGATTTCAAGTGAGGATGGCAAAACATTTTGATGGATTTGGGGGGGGGGGATTCAGTGGCAGCCTGTTCTAGCTGTTTTGAATTGTTCTTCATTTATTTCATGAAATAATAATTTGTGGCTTAAATGTGTGTAAAACAATATAGAAAGGCATGTGGCACATTTTTTTTTGTGGATCTGCTTGAAATTGATGGATTTTGAGGGATTTTGACACCCCAGTGTAGTTGACTGCGGTTGACTGTGCAGTTGACTGCAGTTGACTGTGCGGTTGACCGTGCACATGTGGTTAACTGTGTGGTTGACTGTGTGGTTAACTGCAGTTGACTGCGTGGTTGACATTGTGGTTGACTTGCAGTTTGACTGCGGTTGACCCGGTGGGAGGTGCCATGAACAAAGTTCATGACCCTGCTTGTTTGCTTTCGCATTCATACATTTGTTGAAGCAAACATCTTGACACATGTTGACTTCTCTCACGACGACTCATCGGGTGGTCCTCTGCTTTGATATTGATGACAAATCCCTCACAGATCAGGAAGGGACATCAAGCCCTCAAAGAAACCCTGACAGCTTCTTGCTGGGGTCTTCTTCCTTGTGCTTTTGGTGAGGGTCTGTTGTTTGATACCCACAATAAGAAGAACTTCGGTTCAACAAAACTTCTGGCATCTCTTTCTGAATACAAAAGAGGTAAGAAAGATCAGAACCGAAAGTACACAACAAAATTTTTCTCACCAACAATTTTTATGAAACACATGTCCCAATTGATCTGCCTCACAATGTATCTTGAATGATGGGTCAACCTTGGTGAAAATCCCAAGCAACAGGTCTGACCAAGAATCCGCCAAAAAATTTTCCTCAAATTCTTCAGGAACGCAGTGGGTTTTCACTTGGCTTGTGTGAGTCACAACCAAGGTGCGAACACCATGGCCTTGGTCCTCGGTGTTGGGTGTCACCGGCCCACATATACAAGTTCAGCATGCACATTAAAATTTTGTTCTTCTGTTCCTCACCTTTCAAGTAATCGTGTGCCTCAACCACCAAGTATTCAGTAATTTGGTAAATGGACCACAATTCAGCGCACCTTTTTGCTTGTCGAGTGAAGCTGACTGACAGAACCGCCACAAGTTCCTGTGGCGCAGGCTCGACGTGATGACGGTGCCAAGTCCTGTATCTTCGGGAACGTCTTTCACAAGTCCTCAACAGTTTGAATCAAGTCTTTGAATCTTAGATCTCACAGAACAACATTTATTCGTTTTGAGGAACGCGATCAGCAAAACAATCGAACAGAACCCAAGTTGATGCCCAGTGGGGACAGCCTTTTTTTTGTTGGAAGTGGAACTGATGCAATGCGCGGCGTGCACGCACACACACACACACACACACACACACACACACACACACACACACACACATTGCTGTATTTACTCGCTGCATTTGCGGACTGAAGTCACTCCAACCCTGTTGACTGTTCTTTGCGAGAGTGTGTTGAATGTTGCCCAGAAACGACGAATCAGGCGGTTTTCTCTTTTGGCAAAGAGTCAGGTGCAGAATGAGTTGCTACTCACCCATACTGTACCGCCCATCTCTTCAGTCTGATGCAGAAAGAAACCAAAAACTTGGTCTCAAATTTTGCAAACAGTCCACAGAAATTCATGTCAGTCTGACGACAGTGGGAAGAAAATTTTGAACAAAGTTCTGAAATGACCAAAAAAGCTATCGGGCATCACCAGCGATCTCGAGTTCTGTGATCTCTGATCTCTTGTTGCAGGGTGCAAAACCCTTCTTTGCACATCGCTTCTTGTTGATGATAAATTTGAAAGGAAACCTCAATGGCTTGGTCTGTAAGTTTCTTTATTAAAATACTTTACTAAAACATGGATGTGAAACGACTTTCGTCCGGGAAAATACAATCCAAGTTCCCATTGCAGCCAGCAGTCTGGTTGTAACTCAAACGGAACGTGCGAAAATTAGAAGTGCACCCTGTGCAGAAGGTCTGCCAGATCATTTCCGCCGCAAGGAAAGAACCTATTGTGCAAAGGACACACGAATTATCGAATTCTATCAAACGAATGCGAGAGAGACTGAAGAACCTGACGGTTTTGTCAGGATAATCTTGAACACTTGTGTTTCAGAATCATTTTGAAGAAGCAAATACAATAAATTACACTTGTATGTACAAGATAATATTTTACAGTATCAATCGTGATTGGGCAAGACTTTCTGTTGTCTACCATTTCACAAAAGGTGGAGCAACGCACATCAATAGAGTATAATAAACAGAGTGCAGATACAGTCAGATTTGTACAGAGTGATCAAATCTACATGACGTGTCAGTACACGAGGAAGAACTGCAGTATTTCAGCATTGTGTAGTGAGGTAGGTTGCGTCATGACGTTACGCGGATTCAATTGTGAAGGATACGTACTTTGGATGAACTGCAGGAAGGAGCGTGTAAGTCCAAACAGTGCTTTGAGTCGAGCAGTTGCGTATGAGCGCAGATCTTTTGCTGTGCAACACTTTTCCCTTTTCTGTGAGATAATCAGAAAAAAAAGTTTGCCAAGCAAGGCTCTTGCCTTTGAGCGTAAAATGCAACAGAGGAAGGCATTTGGAAGACTAGATTCTTCAGACTCGATCACACCCACGTGTGAATCCTGCTCGAGAGCTGAGGTTTCTTTCCACCAGACGTATACAAAACGTTTGACATGAACACTGTTGACAGCAAAACAAAAAATTATTGGAACACATCGCAGGCGCTGCCTTGGTGTGAGAGCACTTTTATGTCAGGGCGATTTCTTTTGGAGCTTGCCGCGACCCTGTCACTTTTTGTCGACCAGCTCGGCAGTCGATCCTCCAACGGAACTTCCGTGAATGAACGCAGATTTCAGTCACAGGAACGAATGTGCAGGGGCGGATCCATGGGCGGGGCCAGCCCGCCCCCATTCTCAGACCCGAAAATAGGGTATTTGTGCCCTCTGTTTCTCCCCTCGGCCACAAAGGACTTCTGCTGTTTCCTGTACACCAGAGCTCGATCCCTTTGAATTGCTTTTGAGCGCGCGACTGCACTGTGGCATTGCTGTGTGTGTTTTGAGATACGGAGGTGTGGTCTGAAAATTGCAGGACAATTTTGAAATTTGTACTGTTCAATGTCATGTCAGGCTTGTCCCAAAATTTTGAGACTGGACCCCTGGTGGTCAATCATTTTATTTTTCTCCCAACATTTTCAGATTGGAGGTCTTGGGCTGGTTTGTGACAATTTCGGAAATTATCGAATATTTTGTCAGGCACAAGCAACAGTCGTACGCTCTAGATGTATTGTTTCTTCCAATGCGCCAATTCTGAAATGAACCCAACATTATTCTTTTTTTTTGACGGTGACTGCTCCGCTTTTCTACCACGCTATCGTATACGGTCATGGAGCCTCTCGTACATGACCTTGTTGTGGTAGAAGTGAGATCACTCACTGCTAAAATGGTTCCTGTTCATTCATACAACTCTTTTCTCAACCAAAGGTCTCGAAAAATCGTTGTATGATTTCACAGGAACCATTTTTGCAGCGTGTGTGAACTCTTGCAATGAAGAAAAAACAATTCTCGAGTTGTCTGGGAAAATGAATCAGCCGAGCCGAGCCAAGGTGAATCTTCCGTCCTGCGTAGTGGCGTGTGGCCAAGTCCTGGACCTGCCCCTCACCTGTGTGCGATGAAATTCTGCCCCTCACCCTCCACAATTTTCCCGACATTGTCAAGTGCTCTGTGTGCATTCTTTTGTGTGGTTGTATCTGTTACTTCTGTTGGGTAAACTTGATGGTTCAGTCACCAGTTTTGGTGTCTGCACGCATCAAATTGCGAATTCACGACGACTGACCAGCAGTGCACCTACATGTTCAGATCGTAAGCAGACAGAGATCAAGCTTTCACAACAAACAGGAATGTAAAATAGTAATAATGTGTCAAATAAATTAGCGTACATGTTTGTGAAATCGACGTTTGTACACGGAATGAGATCCAGATTGGAAAAATACATATGTGCAAGGTCTCCAAGTCACAAAACACCCCGCGCTCTTTGCACACAGCGCAAAATTACACTTGCGCAAAGTTCGATTCAGATTTCAGCCTTCCGAAAGCTGCAGATTTATGATTCATGGTGAGACATCTCTTTCTGACTGCAGGTGACATTGTGCACAACAGCCAACACGTAAAAACAGGATAACCTTTCTCTAAACTACCAAATGCAGCAGATACGTGCTATGTGTCAATCTTGAGGACACTGAGGACGAACGAGCTTGCGACAAAGTTTAAAAACAAAAACAAAAATCGGAGTTTGCTGCATTGATGTTCTTGCGACAATTCGCAGGCCTGAGAAGATCAAGCAAACTTGCCGTTTGTGCTGTGCCTGAACATGAATCTGTGAGAATGACTACCACCTGAATTCACCCTGAATGAAAGTCTCCTTCACGCAATGGCACGAACTTGGAACTGCTCTTTGCCTCCCGCCTGGGTGTATGAAGGCTCTTTTTGGGCAGTTTTAAAACCGGTGCACCGCACGTTGGGTTTGGCGCTGAGTTGTGGCAGTATTCGTCTGAAGTCCTGAGAGACACTCGCGTGGGCACAACTGTTCAAGAATCCTGTCACACGAGGCTCAAGTGTTGTGCGGACATCTTCGGCACTTCCCCCGCCGTACATGCAAGCCTGCCTTACATTTTTATTTCTTCTTTATTTCTTTGTCCAACTCAGCCTGTTGGCTGAGCACAGTGAATTCGATCTTGATGTAGTTCAACACTTTGGCGAAGTCTCTGAGGATGATGAAGTCTCTGTTGTGCCGCGTCGCGCGGTCTGTCATGTCTCGGAACTCTTGTCGCATCACTTCACGAGTGATCTGAGAGTCAATGGTGAGCTCGTGTGCGTGCAGCGCGATCTGCAGCTGACACAGCATCCAGTAGATGCCCTGCTCTTCGATGTCGAGGATCTCGGCGGCGAAGTTCTTGTTGCCATACTCGTACATGATCTCGTCGATGCGCGCTTGCTCGAGGAATACGGCAACGCGGGCGAGAAACTCGTACGCTGTGTACATGGCGTTGCGACCCTGGTCACAGAGACAAAAAGTCAATGGTCATTCAAAAAAAGGATTGCTTCTTTCAACTTATCACCCAAAACAGCAGGATTTTTGGCCGCATGCAACAAACATGCAGAGATACGTATTTTCGAATGTACCAAGTGGCCCGTGTGTTTGGGGCACTTGCTATATTTCTGCTTTTCGGGGACCTAGCAGCAGCTGCTGGATAGCGTGTATCTTTTCTGACTCCGTTTGATACCAACGCCAAAGTCGTTTTTTCCTCTCAGCAGTTACACGCGTCATTCACGTGAATTTCGCTTTTTCTTCATCGTGATGGAGAATCCTCAAGATTTCAACTGAAGACATTGGAGGAGTGTAGGTTGGGTTCAGTGCAGTTCAGGACCCAAGGTCAAGTTCTTTGGAAGGTTGCTGGTGAAATGTTTCGGCAAAAAAACTGTGAATTTTGAGGGACGAATGTTTCAAGCGGGACGAACGAAAGGGATCGTTCTTTCAAGAGAACAACGGTTGTTTAATCTCGTGAAGAAGAAAAAAGAACAAAATCATTTTGTTCGGAAAAAGACTGACGACTGCAATTCATTTGACCCACGTGTTGACGTGTTGAGTCCTCTCCTTTGCACCTTTTCCTTTCTTTCGTTTTTGAGAAGTTGAGCTATTTTCCTCAGTGTCTACCATGTACATCCAGTCAATTTGGTCATGTTATGTAAGACGGCACTATTGATGGGCGCTTGACGCAGTTTACTCCAGGGAGAAAACAATATTTTTGTCAATTGCTGTCGGTAGAGTTTTGTTGCTTGGTACCAAACAACTGTGGTCAATGTCAAATTAGTTCCAAGAAATCTGGGAACATCATCTCTCCTGCAATTGCAATTCCTGGAAAATTAATTCCACTTATGAACTGACTTGGGCTAAAAATTGTCTTCCCGGTTTTTGAGTATCCAGTTTCGCTTTATGGAGTTTTACTACGCTGTCTCTCATCCTAAACTGCCCGTCTCCATGCACCATCATGTTTTGTGCAGTGCGTTTTGCATTGTTGGGTTTTGCGCAAAACTGTTGAGAATGTGGGAGGAGGAAACTTACGGCTTCGCCTCTCGGGTCCATCGTCTCCGTGTTGACTTGAGGGACGTCAGGCATTCCGTCCAGTCTGAACGTGTCGAGCTGTGTGTGGAACAGCGGGTCGTGGAATCGCTCGTTTATCTGCAACAACAACATCCGCTGGGTCAGCGCCTTCCGCGCTCGCTCCATGCAACAGTTGCTTGCACGGGTCACAAGGTGTCTGCGTGGGGTATTTGTCTTTTTGTGAAAAGGGTGGAGTCCTTCAAAACCACTGAACGCTGTGTGTATGAGATCTGTTGTTTCGCTGCTTCTGTCCCAGTGACGATTGGCAGCTTGTCATCTGCACATGTCCGAACAGTTCACGACAAGCGGTGCTTGAAAAGAAGCGTATTGGAGGCCACTTCGTGACGCTTCGTGACCGGATTTTTGTGAAATGAAACCGGAGGAGACCAAATTCGCCCACCACGTTCACGAAAAATGTTGAAAGCTGCTGGACCATTCTCACAATTTGTCCTTGTGTGTCAAAAAATAACACTGGATCAAATCTACGTTTTGTTCAAGCGTTTGAAATTTTGTTGGTGAGGAACAAACACAAGGCGCGTGCGTGAACAGTTTCATCTTTCGTCTTTTTTGTGATATACGGTGCATCGTGATGGCTGTCGCAGGGTTTGTAAGGTACACAGTGTCATTTGTTGCAAATGTTTGTTCGGCAGTTGACTGCTGCCCGCAGAAGGGGACTTGTCGGCAGTGGAGTCACGCCGGGGCCCATTATGATATTGGCTTCGTGTGGTGGGTGCTTTGTGCTGTTGCGGACAAAAATCTCCTATTGTGTGACGCTTGCCCACTCTGAAGTCACGACTTGCCATTGGTCGCACGGGTTTCTCGCGCAGAATGCCAAAAACTCAAGATCTACCATTTTTCCGTGTGTTGTGTCCGACCATGGTTGTGCTGTTTTTGGGCAGACAAAAGGGGATACCAGTTTCAACCCCACTATTTTCTGAGTAAAGGATGGATGTGTGTCTGATTGTCCAGCAAACAAATGCATTTCTGTGGTTCAAAAATTCGTTCCTCTTGCGCGCTACTCATTGTGCAAAAGAGGATGTGGTCCTCATTGAGTTGCCACAAATATTGTTCCGTTATGTTTCTTGTGTTTCAGGCAAAGAGGCTTCTTTGCGCAGGGGCGTTCGAGCGAGCAATAGGCAGGCAACAGGCGTCACCTCTGATCGCCTCTGGCAAATTGTCAGTAGTGATTGGGATGGGGTGATCACTACGGACTTTTTCGGCACATAGAAAACTCACACAACCCCCAGTGCCAACAGTGATCTGGGTGATGACCACTGAGAATGAATTGTGGTGGCCAAGGATCACCACGAAGAAATTTTCAAAAGTGATTGCACGACCACAACTGAGAATGTTTTTGCAGTGGAAGACAACATTTCTCTTGTGATCACCACTGAGTTCTAAGTTCTTTGCAGTGATCATGTGACCACCATTGAAGAATTTGCACTTGTGTTGGTTTGAAACCAACTCAAGTTGGTTTGTGCCTGGTATCATAACCAGGGGGTAAACCAACTTGAGTTGCATTACCCAGGGGGTGGGCGAACCGACCAAGTTGGTTTGAGCCTGGTATCTTCAACCAGGGGGAAACCATCTCAGTTAGTCGCCCCCTCCTCCGCAAACTAAACTCAAGTTGTTTTGGTGGCAAACCAATGAAACGAGTTTCGTGAAAAACTTTCTACTTCTTGTTTCGCTTCAAATATCGGGCTGCGGGTTCGTTGATCTTTGATCTCTTGTTTTTTGCTACTGTTTCAGAAGTTGTCACCCCGGTGCCCAGTGGATATACTTCTCGATCCGCTTTCTTGTTTGGCATTTGATTCCGAAGTTGCCCAGAGTTTGCTTCGTCCGACTGCGTGCAACGAATCAGTGAATCACACAGAAGTTGATTTGCTGCTCTTTTCGTGAGAATAGCTGCGGTCCAATCCAGGGTTGTTCCACCGGACAGAGCACTGTCTCTTCTTGGATTCAAGTTCTGTTTGTCCAGGTGTTGCATATTGCGCGGACATTTCGCAGCATGAAGTCATCGCTCGTGCCGCTGCGTCTTCCGCATTGTTCTGATGGAGATGCTCAATTGGCAACGAGAACCATGGCATCCCTCGGCTTGCAGCGCCAAGTTCCCTGACACCAAAAACTAAAATTGAATTCTCAAAGATGTCTTTTTAAAGGTGTTGTTCACCCGTCTCTTTTGGCCTGTACGAGCGTATCTTTAAAATGTCAGTTGCAATGCGTCCTGGACTGTTGTGGGGAAGTATTCTCTCCTGTTACGTTTTGCTTGATCATTGAGCAAACGTGTTCATGTCGGAGTCTCTGTATGGACAAGGTCGCGTGGGACAATTTTCGTTGATTTCAGCAAGAAAGACTGCAGCAAAAAATGTCACGTGAAAATGAATTGTTTCGGGCTTGGTCCTTCGACCAGTGCAATGTGAACCACAGTTGTTGGTCATTGTCCATTAACTTGCTCCTGTACATGCCAGTCTTGGCAGGTGAGTTTTGCTTGAGGCTATTCAAGGTATTTTGCCAGTAGCATCAAATAAGGCCCCGTCTGAGCCATTCTCTTTGTTCTTTATGTTAGATTCCTTTTCAGTAATTCTACTGTTAGCCCAGTGCACCCATGTCAAACCAATTAACACAAAAGACTTAAATGGTTTGACATCAGTGCACTTCCAAAACAGTAGATTACTTGATAATCTACTGTCAGATCAAGAACTCAGACAATGGCACAGCAGGGGTCTTATGTATGGTAAACAATGGGAGCTAGGAGATAATCACCTCCTCACTAAAGCTCGGAGGTGATCATCTCCTCACTCCCATTGTTTACCTCTAACGTAAGCTAATTTATACACTTCCCTGGATGAACAAAAGTCGTCAGCCAAGTGTCTCAGTTTCAAAAGTTGCGCAACACGGTAAAATCTGTCTGAAGTCCGCAATTTTGAAAAAGGCGCAACGGTGGTGGCGGATGAATGTGCTGTGTGACAGCAGCGTCCCAAGTTTGTCAATAATCGCATATTCATTACCGTAAAGCCATGCACGCTTTATAAACACAAAATTCATTCATTCACTGGCTGAGTGGGCGAAGATACACAATACGTTATTGGTGTGGCTGGTAACCTGATCCAAATTGTATCTTTATCCTTGTGTTGCCTCGCCTTGTACCAAAACAGAAGTTGTTCAGTCTTCACAAATCGGGGGCGTAATGTTGAGTACAAGCATGCTTCAAATATTGAAGGACCTAAATCATGTCAAGTATCTTTTGTGCGTGCTTTGGCCAGGAAATACAGTTTGATGGCCAAACAGGGCTGAACTTCGTTTTTCCCTTCGGGCGCTTGGAACTGTTGCGGAGAAAAAACTCCAATCACTGGGCAGTAGCGATCAGCTCTATTTCCAATGCAGCTGGAATCAACATTACTTTGATTGCATGAATTTCTGACATCTGTATGACACAGTTTTATTGCTCCTACCCAAATTGTTGTCGCGCTATCGGTGTCCTGCGATCTCATAAAATATTGATTCTTCTGAGAATACACGCTCGGATGCGAGTCGGAAGCGACTGCATGTGTGATGCTAATTGGATAGAGCGCAGTTTATAGATTCCGCTCACTTCACTGTTTTGGTGTTCCTCACTCCAGGGCAGAGTTTGAAAAGCTCTTGTTCAGCTGGTTGGACGGGCCCAATTGCAAACCTGAAGCCTCAGCCTCTGTCATTTCGTGCGCAGCTTGTATCAACTGCCCAAAGTTTTTTGTGAACTATCATGTTTCTCTTTTGGAATTTGTTCCAAGAAGAGAGTGGGTGGTCAGTTTTCTGTTTCCGTACAAGATGCAATTTTGTGAATGAAATGGAACCCCAACGGACTTTTGTTGAACAACAAGACAAGCCGTGGTGAGAAGGAAATGTAAATTCACACTTACATATTTGCTCATGAGCGAGATGACTTTTCCGTGGTGCTCCATCGCTTTGAGTGCGATAACGCTGAAATGTTCGTGGGGCGCGATTGCGGCCGTCTCGACGCTGTCGAAGAGTCCGTCGACGCCGTGGGCGGGGCTGGAGCCGGCGCAGGGAGTGCGCCACCGCAGCTGCGCCGGGGGCACGTCGTCCAGCAGGCTCTTGCGCCACTGGGTCTTGTCGGTGTCGTCGTGAGGAGACGCTTCGGGGCCGTCAGTGTCATTGTCGCGGTTGAAGCCGAGGCTCGAGCGAAACATCTCCAAACTGCTGGGCGCGGAGACGACGGGCTTCGTGAGCACGCAGATGGTGATGAGAAACGCGTACACCTGTCTCCAGACGTCTGCAATAAGTTTATATTTCTTTTTGAAGAATAGTTTGAGGACAAAATGTTGCTCGGTCATTGATCTTTTTTTTGAACAGCACGCAACTCGACTAAATTTAATCTGGAGGTCGCTGCGTTCTTTTGTTCATGAACACGTAAGGACGGAAAAGTATTTTGGTCAAGTTCTTTCAATCGTGAAGAGTTAATTAATTATGGCAAATGGTACTCGTACGACCTATTCTCCTTTCGTATTCAGTTTTTAAATGTCAAACCTAAAATTGACGTCACGCTGCAGTTTGATTTGACGTCTTGCTCAAGGGAAAACTGCGACGACTCTACCAAGGCTCTGATTTCGTGCTTTCATATAACAGATCTTTGGCCACTTGATTTGAGTTTTGTCCTTCAACGCGGCTGAGAATAAGGTTTGAAAAGTACACCTCATGTACTTGACGTCAGAGCAATGGACTCTGATCCACGTTTCTCTCAGGTGCCAAGGAGTGCGCGGAGTTTTGTCGTGATGATAGATCAGTGAGCACCCGTGAAAGTGGAAGCATCACTCAGCCGACTGACCTTCCTGCACAAGGTCCGTTCGAACACAAAGTTTCGTGGTTTTCTGAGGTTTGTGAATACAGATTGAGGACCTTCATTGAAAAAGACACACAAGGACGACACAGATTGAAAGGTGAGACCGTCGGACCAAATGGAAACACATGATGTGGCACCTTGTGAAGCATTACTGTACAATTTCCTCTTGTCGTTCCTCTGACAAAGTGCCTTCTGAGTCCAACCACCCGACACCCGAATGTACATACAAACTAGTCGCACTCTCACAAGATTATTGTAATTTAAGATGCACACAGGTTGCTATTATTGTTGTTGTGTCGTTTGCGGCATCTCTTTTACTTAGCGCCGCGTTAGGGCCTGTGTTTCCTGGAATATGTTTGCTGAATACAAACGATTCAGTGACACCCTGGGTGTTGTGAGGTGTGCAATTCATCCTGTCTCTTGCCCAGAAAGTTTGAAGACGTACTCAAAGCGCAAGTGACTCCAAAAAGAAAAAAAGTGCGAGTCACACAAATTTCCAAATTTGAAAGGCAAACGGCGGACCACATTTCCTGCACCGTACTTCCTTTGTCAGCCAAGAAGCTGCCACTGAAAGGCAAACCACTTGCCACTTACACTTGTAACACTGAGTAATTGAGTGCATTGTTTGAGGCCGAGCGACCATCTGTTGAGTCAGGATTGTGAAGGGGCGCGTGTTTTGTTGAGTGAGGTATTGGAACTTCCCGGCGGCCCGGGGAAACCCCTCTTCGATCTGACAGCTTCTCCCCCTGTCATCTCCTTACACCCCCGCTGCAGCGCATTCGGTAAGTGCCGATGATTGTACTGTTGACATCGGGGATCAGTTCAGCGGAAGATTGGCTGCCTGGATCACTTTACAGGATCTATCTGCAGCCAATGTCCCTTGTCGATAACGCGAAAGTCTTCAAAGGCTTGCAATGCGTGGCAGTAACAAAATGGTGTTCGATTGAATGCCTGTCATGATTGTTTTATCAAGACATTTCGATAATTCAGCATTTTCTGTTGGTCCCCAGAAGTTTGAGAGAATGTTGACGTTTGCTCCGCAGTTTGAAACGCTGGTTAATAATCCAGAGACACCATGTCTACGAGGTGTCCACGAGAATCGCACCACATCTGCGTCTGCAAACTGCAGATTATTGTTTGTGGGTGTGCAGACTTTTGTGTTTGACAACCGGATTCCCATTTGCAAATGTTGGTTTGACTGAGCTCAGTTGACATTCGATGCAATGAGTCAATCAAGTTTGAGATTCGGGGAAACCCAGGGGATCAAACGGGAATCAAACAATACACCCACACATCTCAGGTACTCAATACCGCCAACCCCGAAGCTCTGAGCTCTGTTGACAGCTTCTTGAGTCATCATCTGTCGCCCTCTTGCAGCTGTACACAGACATCGGACCACTTTCTGGCCCCAAGCTGAGATGTATGTTTTTCCCCAATTTTTGTTGAAAGAAAAAATGAACAGAGACGAGCCCACCTGTTGCTTGTTCCTGACATGTTCAGGAAAACTTGGTGGTGACGGCGTTGCGAAACACTGCGTGTATATGATATCTCACCTGAAAATGGCCACTGAATATAAGTTACCACGATAGATACTGGACTGATTGTTTCCAATCTTTTTTCCCCGATGAATTTTGACCAGACAGGAAAACAAATGTTTCAGTGTTGGATTCCGAACCGAGGAAGCTGCGATGTTGAGAACTTTTTGCAACTGTTTGAACATTCACTTTGTCTGTTTATGCTCAAGTGTAGCTGACAAATGTGTGCAATGCCGAGCAGTGGATCTGCCTCCTTTTGGAGTGATTGTCAGTTTTGTTTTCTTGAGTGACCGGTGTTTCCCCCGCTTCGTCGTTGATGACTATCTACTTTCATACACGCGCAGTTGTGGAAGTGTCATCTGTCCCCGCCGCCACACGCCAAGTGCATTGCTTCACCTCGTCCGCTCGCTCTGTTGTCTGGGCCAAAAAGTAACTGCCATTCTCTTGTCTGGTCCTTTTGTGTCATCATTGGTTTTAATAATGTCATTCATTCAATAAAGGTCATTGACAAGCAGATGAAGACCTGACCAAGAGTGTTCGTCACCCTCAAGCCAAAACAAACAGTGTTCCTCCCGGCATTCTGTTGGGCGAGGAACAACATTACAAATTTTGTGAAACACAAAGAGCTTTGAGTGGGAACAGTTCGATGCTTTTGGGCAGGTCTTACTCACAGGTTGAGTATTCTGCTTTGGTGAAGTGCGGGATTAGACTGTGCCTCAAGGCTTCTGATTTGATCATCGTTTGCTTGAATCATTGGGTGCCTTCAGCTTTTGATTCCTCTTTGGATGTGCACCAAGATCAACAAATATGTGTGCATTTTCATCGTGTGCATTGATTGCTCTATCTTACTCATTCTGTCAAACTTACGGAGAAGGAACCTCCATGTCTTCAGACCAAACCTTGTACACCTGTGCTTTGACAACTATAAAAGAAATGTGACCAACAGGGAAAATGACAAGTTGCCCAACCAAAAAAAGGAATGTCAAAATGCAAAACGCAAATGAAGGCTCTTCGTGTTTTCTCCTTGCAGACGATTTTGTGTTTTTGACAGAATGCGAAAATTTTCACTCACCTTTAACCCCGTGCTTTTGCGGCGACTTCTTCACTCTGTTGGCTGTGCACGCCGAACACCTTGCCAAAGTTTTCAATGCAGGTACAAACTCCATTTCAAACGTGTTCAGAACTGTCGGGTCTTCTGAAGAAAGTGAATGTCACACACGAAATGCCAATTCAATAATGGCTCCAACGAAAAGGGTATCAAAGTTTTTCGGTTGTGCTGTGCGCAGACTGTACCGCAGATCTGGAAGCAACTGATACACAGTTTGTGTGCAGCGCGCTGTTTCACTTCAGTAATCAGCTCCTTGCGATTGTCCTCGCAGAACGGAACTCATGCCGAGTTGCGGTCGAGTCGTCACTTTTATATCTGCTTTTGAAGCTCTCGAGAGAACCTCCGTGTGATCTCATGGCTTTGTTTGAAGAGGCAAGTGCAGTATTAAAAGGGGTCCCCCCGCAAAGTTTGGGCTGATGAGCCGTACTTGGGTCGCTTGCGCGCGCGTGTCGCTTCCGCCAGCCGTCGAGCCAATCAAACTTGAGAGCGATCCCACAACTTTTCTACTGTCCTCTCTGTATGGACGACGTGAGCCGCGACTTCGCCGCATCCTCCATCCCGGCTCCATCTCACATCTCACGCCACTCGCACACTGCTTTCGGCATGAGAGGAGGAGGCATCAAAACTGTTGAGCCGCGTAGCGGCCATACACGTTCCTAGCTCTTCCTCTCGCCGAAAGAGTGTGTGAGAGTGCTGGTTATTGCTTGAGATTTTTGCGAAAATAGCCATTGCTGAAGGCAAGTGTTGTCCAAAACTTTTTAGGGCAGCACACTTGACATTGCTGTGAATGTGGGAAAATTGATAAGTGTGGTTTGAGGATTTTTAGCTCCAAGTCGAATTTTGTGAAAGCTTGGCTTGTACAGTATTCAAAGTGAAGCAGAGGTCTGCAGGAATTTGATTCAGTGAAGATCCTTCCCACCCTCTATTTCGAAATAGTTGTCTTTCCGTTTTGTCGTCTGCTCCCGTTTGCGTGTCTCCACGTGAGGCACGAGTATACCACGCTGATGACGGAATCAAAGTGTCGACCCACCTGCGAAACAAAAACGGATGTTTTTGGCGGGGTCGCGCAACAAATAGTGTGTGTGTGTGTGTGTGTGTGTCTGTGTCTGTGTCTGTCTGTGTCTGTCTGTGTCTGTCTGTGTCTGTCTGTGTCTGTCTGTGTCTGTCTGTGTCTGTGTCTGTGTCTGTCTCTGTGCGTGTACGTGTGTGTGTGTGTGTGTGTGTGTGTGTGTGTGTGTGTGTGTGTGTAACCGGCAAATTGACATAGTCCATGTCAGTCAGCAAGAGGGAGACTCATGTGCATTGCATGGAGGCACAGCCAGACGCATGTTGTGGCAGTTTCAAAAAGAGAAATCATCCCAAGTAATCTCCAGACTAAAGCGACTGAAAATCCACAGGAAAAGGCAACAACTAAAAATATAGAAAGCTGTTGTCTTGCAAACTGCTTGACAGAAAATAGGTAGCCATGCAAGGAACAGGCCACAGTTGATTCATGTGTGTGTACATGTACACACAAACAGAAATCTTGAGCGTCTTGGTACATACCTGCTGTCCAGTTCACGCTCAAGGCGGAAACCCAGGGTCTGGTCAAGGGACCACCCCTTGGGGAACAGGGGAAAGATGTCAATTTTTTTACAGTCCTACAATCAATGCAAATTTACCAGGATGAGGGGTCAATTCAATTTTGGGGGGTTTGGGGTCGACCCCTGCACTCTCTACCCAATGTGAAATTCGCGTCTGAGAAAAACGAATCAGATCAGCCCGTGCGAAAACGTGTGCAACACCAAAGTGGTGGCGGCGGTTTGATGGGCAGAAATCAGTCGAAGAGACATCCACCACTTTCCGTACACGAATTGGCGTTCTCTCAATTTTGCGAAGATCAAATGAAGATCAACCGGATTCTGTTTGCTCTCATGTGGGTGAGTTCGCGACCACGAGAACAGTTCTTGTGGAGAGGATCTGGAAAAGACAACACATGCAGTGTGCAGCTCTGTGAATTCGCAGAAGAGGAATTTGCTCAACTGCTGTTTGTGAATCTTCTGTTCTCGTTCAGTGTCATGTGTTTGTGCAGGGAAACAGACAGACAGACAGACAGACAGACAGACAGACTGACTGACTGACTGACTGACTGACTGACTGACTGACTGACTGACTGACTGACTGACATGACATGACATGACATGACATGACATGACATGACATGTGTGTGTGTTGTGCGTTTGTGTATGTGTGCGTGCAAACAGTGCCCCATTTACGTCTGCATGGTGTCGTTCTCTGTTCGTTGTGCACAACTCATCACAGGCAATTGTCATTTGAGGAGGAAAACAGCAGTTGTGGCCAAACTGACTCACAGTGATATTTTCAAGGTTGCAGCGATCAACGACAAGCAAGTATTCCATTTTGGACAAGACGAGAAAACGACAAACTTTGAGAAAACCAACAAAATGACAATTTTATCTTTGCCTGATCATCTCTGGAACTGGGGTCAAGCCCAAATGTCAAAAAAGGTCTTTTCAGACACAGATTGTGTTGCTCGCGGCTGTGTGTCTTGAGGCAATGATGGACTGCATTGATCCAAGCTGCATATGATGGTGCGAGCCTCTTGAGGATCCCTGATCCCCAGCACCGTGTCGGCAGCCAGCGCATCAGGTAGTTGATTAGAAATTCATGATGCTCCATTCACAGAAAAGCTCCCATTCCAGCTCAGACTTGTGGAGTACGCTGAACGGATCAGTCCGTCGCTTCGGTGCGCGTTCCCCTCGTCCCCTCCCCTCCCGCCTTCGGCTCCTTACGTGGAAGGCGCCGCTTGTACCATTTCCGGATTCAGGCTCCAAGCGGCGCGCTTACCGCCCCCGATCGCACTCACGCCAACTGTTTGAATAGTGTACCGAGGGATTATGCGTACTCCGGCACCATTGTGAAGAGCATGCGTGAGGTCTGCGTGTGAGGTGTTTGTTTGAAAGACAAACCTCCCGTGCGGCTGCTGAATGCTTGGTCGTCTGCCACACATTCTTTTTCAGAAGCTACTTCCTCAAAAGGCTCCGTGATGTGTGAGAGATGTGTCATTGCGACAATTTTCAACATCAGCTGTCGGATACATGTAGATTCTTTTTCTGCCGTTTCCAGAGCTCTCTCTCTCACTAAAATAGCACCAGTAAACATCGGATTCACGATTCAGACGGTTGCCTTTGTGGCGACAGTGTTGAGGACTTCCCTCGTTCGCACTAGCTGGACACGCGTAAACACGTCCTGTGTCATGGCAAGGATCTTCCTCACTGTTCATCACGATGGAATCTTCATTCATTTGATTTGAGGCTTGAGAAACCAAAGCAAGTGGGAAGGACCATTCATTCGCGCGTTCGCTTTTGTCTTTTCTTGTCAGGTCTGTTGATTTGCTCTGCGCCAGCGCCGCGGTTTGACTCCAGACTCAGGACACAATAAGATCCGCGTGAGCTCCAGGCAAGGAGCGAGTGTTGAGACCAAATGATCGCACTTCCAAGAAGACGCTGTCCTTTCCGACAGGACACTTTTTGCCTCGCCGTGGGCAGCCCGGCCAGGTTGGGGAACTGTGTCGCGGGTAATGAAGTCGTCAATGCGGCTCCGGCCGGACCGCTGGGACCCGTGCGCCCGCGAGCTTCTTCCCAGAAGTCGGATCGTTTGTTCAGGATTCGCCGACATCGGCGCGACAAGAGCTAAAGTGCAGCGGCTTACATGTCTGCACAACACCGGTGCAAAGATCAGCTCCTCACATTTCAGAGTCTGAAAATTGAAGGATTTTATGTGGCCCATCCTACATGGGTTTACGTGAGAGCAGTGGCATGTGTTTTTCAAACGAGTGTTGTTTGAACGAAGACCTGTCGTGGTTTGTCTTGAATAGAAGTCCAGTGAAAAAACGCACAAACCCTGCAAGATCAAGTGCGGACAAATTTGACGACAGTGTGGGTGGAGACATTTCAAGTGCAAACGATATCACTGTTGGCATCAGCTTGAACGACATACATACAAACTGGATGCGCTTGTGTAGCCCGAACAGTATCGATTATACCAAGAAACAAATGAATTGGGCAGGAGCTATGAACTGTGCTCAAGTTGACACTGGAGCCCCAAAAAAAGTGCTCGAAGTCCGAATGAGCTCAATAACCCTTTTGTGTTCGGACAACCCACACATTGCCCGAAAAACAGCTTCAGTCTTTCGTGACGTGTGTTCAGTTAAAAATTCTCGACAGGTCATTATCCTCATATGGCTTTGAGGAGGTCAAATTCCGAAAGTGGACACAAGACCTGAGGGGAGGCTACGTGTCCATGAGCCAGCACAATCTCGGCAAACGGAGAGTAGCTTTTGGTGCCTGTGCATGCAGTCCCGAGATTTGTTTTGAGAGGAAACCACAAGCTGTTGTGCAGAACAACCACAACTTGCATCACCGTGGAGTATTTTGGTCCATCGAGAGATCCAAAATAAGACTGAGGCACGACGTGTAGCACCTCACAACAACGTGTAGGCGGCGTGCACATCTGAATTTCCACACGTGTTCCCAAAAGAGAAAGTTTGAAAGAAAAGCACGTGAATTCACTCTTTTGTTCCTTATTATCTGAGGAAGCGTGTCTGTCGTGCAGCCAGCCTTTCGAACGTCTTGCAGAGCCGAATGAGACTGGCGCGTGGGACTCGCATAAAGGACACGGAGCGCAAACAACGCGAACCAGCCATCCAGTTGGGACTTGGACGCTGAACTGTTAAGACTCATGTCTGCCTTTGTCAAGCTGCACCGTGGGCAATGGATGCTTTGTTCGCCACATCACGAGAACCGAGTTTGGTACAAGGAACTGCCAGATACAACTTCCAACCACCAACAGTACCAATCACTGGGAGTTCATTTTAACAATTGAAAGTGTGTATGGCTGATTGTCAGTCACATAGAACTCTCGCCTGTTTTGTTGGTGTTGAGGAAGTGAAAAAAAAACACTTCTGTAATCCACCTCCAAATTTGGTACCAACGTGCTTGTTCTGTGGCTCAAAGACATCGGGTGTGGGAGTACGAGTCTAAAAATATACAAGTGGGCAAATACAACACATAATTTCATACGGGATAATGTTCTTTATTTAGCTCGTAAGCCACATCACAAAGAGCAGTTTAGACAATGATGCAGAACTTGCACACTTCAATGTTACGCCGATGTACGACAACAACAGGCAGCCGGTGTGTAAATACACACCGTGAAAAAATAGCTCCATGGAGCTCACGGTGATTTGAGGAAATTCTGATTTCGCTCACTCTGATTTCGCTCACTCTGATTTCACTCCCTCTGATTTCACTCCCTCTGATTTTG
>JAAUXT010149195.1_pt1 | contig 20957 bp, 6 predicted proteins | sample 7278171 | NCBI WGS metagenome assembly JAAUXT01 (sample SAMN14350112, study PRJNA611818) | marine sediment metagenome | isolation source: surface marine sediment (1.8m) | place: French Polynesia: Moorea | collected 2018-08 | reverse complement strand
CCCGGGTTGCAACGTCCAACTATTGGGCCAGCAGGCCGCCCCCCACGACATTCCCTCGTTCCCCCCGTCCTTTTACAACCCCCCCCCCGGCGGCCCCCCCCCCCCAGAGGAGTCCCTCAGTCCCCTGGAGAAACGCCATTGGCTGAAAACATCTGTGTTTACACGCACCCATTCGTCCTGTTTGCATCTTGCATTCGCCACTATTCTTCAGGTTGCGGTTCATTTGCTTTTCTTGGGGTTGGGGTGCAGTGGGCTGAACCCGACACCTGGACCCACTGGACATTCTCATTCAAAGTCACTCACGTCCCCACCAAACTCGCTCTCTCAGCTTCTAACGTGCAACGTAGATCAGACACAATGGGCTGAAGGTGTATCATCTGTTTGAAGACGAAGAAACTCCTTCGCACAGAGGCAGTCAGGACGTCCTCGCTGCTGACCAGAACAGACCACCATGCAAACAGCCAATTTCAAAACAAACCAAACAGAATTGAAAACAGTTGTGTGGTGAGTTCTTTCAACACAACATAGACGCTTCTTTTCTTGCTCGTCAAACCAATAGCAAAAGAACACAAATTAGGAAGGAAATGCTTTTTGGAAGAAGCTTTTTGTCGGCTCAACCCGATGTCCTGTCAGTTTTGATCGTGTTTCAGGCAGCACATTGTTTCGAATCTCTCACTAAGAAACTCTCTCTCTCTCTCTCTCTCTCTCTCTCTCTCTCTCTCTCACACACACACACACACACACACACACACACACACAAGCCTCAAAATTGAGCTTGAAACGACAGTCAGTCCGTCTGCAAAGCTGAAAGATTTGCAATTGATATGAGAATCTGAATCCAGTTCTTGATGTCCCACGTAAGTCTAACTTTTCTCATCAACATCGTGTCGTCTTCTAAAAGCAGGATAATTAAATTCTGTCCTCTTCATTCTTCATTCTTTCTTCAAAATCGATTTGTGGTGGGGAAGGATCAAACGACAAGTCGACTTAATATGTCTTTTGCTGACGACGCACAATCTTTGAAAGATTTTGAAAAACGCTACAGAAAACGTGCACCGGTGGCACCTTGCAATGGGTTCGACCACGATCAAAATGGGCAAATGGACGATTGTTCAACCTCAGATCAATCAAATTCGCTCTTCTCCAGCCCTGGGTCCCATTCTGGATTTGTCCGGTTCCACCGCACTCCACCCGGATTCCCTAATCACCCGTTTGTTTCAATCAAACCCACATTTATCCGTCGGAGAAAATTACGAGTTGATCAAGTAGCTCATCTCGCGTCCAAACGAGGTTTACTCGGAACATCTCAACTTGAGAGTTCAAGGGGCATGGCGGCCCCCTCCCGCCTGACTCCGTGCGAAAACTCCAAAGCAAGTCAGTCGCAGATGTGGATTCTGCTATCAAACAGGCCAGTCACAGGCTTGCTGCACGGGGGAACAAGCAGGGTTAAGGAACTGTGTGGGAACGGATCAGGAGCTGTGCAAAAAAAAGTCGTCATTGGTTCTGTCGAGGCAAGTGGAGTTGGGTTGTACGATGACGAATCAACTGAACGCTACCGTTTGCAGAGAATGCGTGGTCGCGTGTCCTATTATTCAGAAAGCCCTGTGTGAACGTGCTCCGGCCTTTCCGTTGAGCCAACTTGTCCATCCAGACTGTGGATTTATTGGTGTCGACGGGCAAGGGCTGGTCCGGGGTGCACTTGGGGTTGGTCTTTGTCCCCACGTAAAAAGGCTGAACCAGTCATTCGCTCTCTCCCACCTCCATCGGTGAAGCAGAGTCAGTTTGTTCTGGCATCAAAGGTCTTGATTCGCTATTGTTTCGTCGCTCATGTTCTCAAAAACAGCTGAAGAGCTTTGACCGACCAGTGAGTGGACCAAGGGACCAAAGGACGCAGGCCATATTGAAGCAGCTTGGAGGGTCGGTTGGTTCGACTGAGGAAAGTGACTCCGGGTGTGAGGCGGCACATTCCGCCTACATTTTGCGGGGCGATGGATGACCAACTCGGAAAAACTGGCAGCAGGGGGAGGGGGCAGGGCCCACCCATTTTCAGGTGGACCCTCCCCGAGGTGGGGCCTGCCCCAAATCCAACTTTGAGCAGACGCTCACCCACCCAGGACCTCAGTAGGTCCGAGCCCCCACTCACGGAACGTCAAAAATCGAACTGTTGCCAGTGCAAAACACAGGCTCTCTTCCCCAAGCAAACAATGTTCTACTTTTCCCCCATAATGGAACAATCTGCAGTCCGTTTGTCTCCTTGCTGAAAGCCGTCTGAGTCATCGAAGATTGCTGGGGAACAAAAGTTATTCTTCTTTCTTACGATCTTTCCTCAGACATTGCTCACGCAACATCTCATGAAAGTCAACCACTACTGCGCTTCGATTTCAGGATTTTTCGGATTCCAAAGGAACATCTGCTTGGCACACGAATTGAAATTTGTGGAGCCAGAGAGCCATTTTCTGGTGTTCTCTGGGTGATTTTTTTCCCCTTTTTCAACTTTTGCCTTCGATTTGACCCCCACGTGTCAGTTTTTGTGAATTGCACCTTCCTGTTGAAAGATCCGACGTTGTTGGTGAGTCAGAAGTCAAAAGTGCCTGCATGGTGTCAAGACTGCACAAGGACGTTTGCACATGGTGATCATCCGTGCAGAAACTCCCCATCCATGGGCAGTTTTGACAGGGACCATTTGTGCAGATTCAGAATTGTCCATGGGCAGTTTCCACAAGGGCGATCCTTTGGTGGAAACTCCCATGGGCAGTTTTGACTTCGGGGGAGTTCTGACCCTCCAACAATGTGCCGCACACGAAGGTGGTTCTTTGCAATGGACGGTGCAAGTTCGTTGTGCGCAAATTCGTGCACCTATGTGGCTGCTGCATCAAATCTCTCTTTGCAATGACAAAAAATGATCACAAGCTTCAGATTACGAAGGTCATGTTTCTTCATCATTGCCACTGTCCGATGTTTTTCGCCGTTTTTGACACGAACCTCCAGAGCTGAACTCTTGAACGCACGAGACACTCGTACTTGTTCACTGGGTTCAACGTCTGGTGGTAATTTCCACAAAAAAAATCCACAAAAAAATCATCCACCGTCACTGTTCGACGTTTTTCGCCGTTTTTGACACGAACCTTCAGAGCTGAACTCTTGAACGCATTGAACGCACGAGACACTTACTTGTTCAGTGGGTTCAACGTCCAGTGGTAATTTCCACAAAAAAATTCACAAAAAATTCCATGAAAAATTTCAGTTTGATTCACCAAGCTTCTTCAAACTATCTGAGCTCTTCCGCTCCGTCACATCCATTGACACCCGAGCACGACTGAACGCCTGCCTTGCAATGCAGGCTGTTTTGCTGTTTGTCAACCAGTCTCCCAGTCGATTTTTACGGATGTGAACAAAATCCTTGATGATCTGCTCTGTCGCTTGTGCGGTTGTTTTCACGCAGTCTGCGCAAATCGAGCTTCTCACTGCACGCAACCTGAAGACCAGGACCGTGTCTGCTGAACTTGAGAAGTTGTGTGTACTCGTCCGACAGGCCGCGCGGAGCCTGGAGGAGGCGGCGCGTCAGTGAAGCTGCTCGATCCCCGGAGGAGGGAGGGGCGGGCAGCCAGGGCTAAGCGAGAAGCAGCGCACCTCCTGCATCCCTGCATCCCAAAGAAAAGTGCACCGCATGCGTGTCGCTTTGTTGCAACAGTCGAAGCTGGCTTCTCTGTTCGCTTTGAAAGTTCGCGACAGAAGTTCATCTTGGACGACAGCGACAATCGAGAAAAACTTTGACCTCGTTCATTGACGGAAAAGTTTCGGAACTTTCTCCTTACATCCCTGTCCCTGGCTCTCCAGTGAACATTGCGTTCATCACAATTTGTGTGGTTGAGTCTTTGCTCTTTGCTGCAGCGGAAAAGTGAGATCAGATAACATGTATTTGATGCAACAGAGAACAGCTGTCTTGCTGGAAAACAGTCGCAGCTGTCCTGGCTCATCCTGGAAAACCAAGATCCGATCAATTCGTGCGCATTGAAAAGTAATCTGAGTGCTTTCTTACTCCGCTTTTGAAAAAATATGAACATTCAACAAAACAAGACTGGAAAATGACACCCAAAATGTGTTATAGGTTTTCCCGAGGAGTGGGTGCTGTGTAAAACGCACATGTGGTGCTGTTGCGTATGGAAATTTGGGAAGGCAAGTGTTCACAAACAGAATCTACCTCTCCTTCTCCACAACTTCAAGTGACCCTGCTGCAGCGTTACACGTTTCCGCGCACTTTCATAACCCACATCTGTGGCGGCCAAGCGGCCAAAAACGTGAACACACACGGTCGCGTGACCGCGTGGTTTTATTGTGAGTTTATGACTCAGCGGCATTGAGGAAGCTTTTGGAAATCAACCTCATCAGACAATCTCTACCACTCGAGCAAGTAGGACAGCAGACTGTGGTGTGTCCATTGTACGTAGTTGTGTACAGAGATCCGTTCCACACGCATTCTGTTGGTCAACAGCGAAGGTCTGAATTCCACAGACTGGACGACGCTGCACATTTCACAAGAAATTGCCAGACAGGAATTCCTCTTCCGCTTCTGCTGGTAAGTTGACCTCAACACAATTTCAGCGCAGAAATTCAAGACACACGTTGGAAAACCACAGCCAAACGTGCATGCACCTCGGGATGGCAAAAGTCTGTTGCTCTGTCAGGAAATCGCACATACGAGGGGACATCCTTTTCTGGCAGGAAATGTTCGAAGTGCAACAATCTTTCTGCACTGATGTCATGTTTGTTGACAGACTTTGACTACAGTTCTGCATGTCACTGTAAAATTGACTTGTGAGTGCAACATCTCTTCTGATGTGCATTTGGTTGTATTTCAAGCCTGGATAGTGCAACCTTGAAATGAACACTAAATTTTTTAACAGTAAAGGAGCATGTTGTTATTATTTTGGATGATTTGTTGATCAACATACATGTCATCCTTTGTCCTGCACAAGGTCACAAAGAAATCTGTGTCAACGTGCTTCGTCATGTCCTTCAACATTTCTTGCCAGAAAAGGATGTCCCCTCGTAAATTTCCAAAACGAAGTGCCTGCCCAAAAATTTGTGACTTTTTGAACCGATTGCAGAGTTCAACAGACGTGCACGAGTGTGTTGCAGTCTCGTGTCGTGTCGTGCGTGGAGCACGTGCACGGACTTTGACATCAAAAATCCCCGATGATAACAACACAGAACGATTAACGTCTCGCAAAGCAAGATCAAAACAGTTCGTATGTTGCTGTTTCCACAGACACAACCCAGTTCGATGACATCATCGCTTGGATCTGGTTCGGACAAAGGAAGCTGTTCGACACATGTAAACATGCAGACGGCCACGTGCTGAGAAACACGTCATTTTGAGTGGAATTGTTCAGAATACTTCGATCAGGTACGTGCAGTGGTTTTGACGAAGTGTCATGTGATATCAATCGACGGGGAAATTCCAGACTTTAGCATCAAAACAATGGTGAAATGCGAGTTTTTACAAACACCTCGAGATGTGAAGAGAATATATAATAGACGTCTGTGGACGCTCCAACCCGACATTGGCGGACAACAAATTTGATTTCGCTCGTGGCTTCCAATCGCTCTCATCATGGCGCAAAGACACACCACACCAACTGGTGGGTGGGGACAGATCCGCCACGGGCCAGATTCGCTTGGGCCGGGTCCACAACACCAAATGTCATGCACGAACTCGCCAGAAGCGAACACACTGAAAGCATAGGGAGTCCAAAACTTGACCAATCCCTCCTCGAACGTGTGGATCTGGATCCCTGCAGCGACAGCCGTGCTGAGAGATGGAACATGTTCTTGGTTTTTGGAAAGATATCAGTGGAATTTTTGTGCGCGTCACGATTGTTCGTGTGTTGTCGACATCAGCGTTGCATCAGATCGTAAACGAGCGAAGGCTGGGGCAGATCCGCAGTTACCCTCAATTTTCAAAAGCTTCGAAATATAAAAGCGCAAGTTTGGCTCACAACTTGTCCCTGAACAGCTTCGTCGAACTCCGACAAAACACGAATTGAGATTTTGTTCGAGCAGAATTGGAATGCACGACATGTTCGACCGAGACACCGATCGTCGCTGTTTTGTTTCGACGAGCCAGGCCCAAAAGAGCGACGAGGTTGGTTTCAGCAACGCAAACAGTATAACTGTGTGACTGACGCGTGTGTTCTATTTGACTTGCAGATCAACAACACAAATCTGTGAGATCCGAGCCTTGTCTTCCTGGCGGCCATGGCAGACCAAAGGTACAGCGTTGGGGTTGCATTCCAGATGACTATCAATTTGGAACCCTTCCCATGCAAAGACACACCCCTTCTTGTGTGGTCAAATTAATTTTTGTTGGGTGGGGGGGGGTGTTTCTGATACACGAGAGCGTACGGTGAAGTTAGTTTCCAAACATTTGTTACCCTGTAGCCGTTGGAGTGACGATGAGGATCTGGAATCGTTCATCGTCCTGACGGGCGATGACCTCCCGGAGGAGCTCGGGGGGCCGTTGGGAGTCGTCAGCTTCTCCACGTCGCCCAACGTGCGTCCCGTCGGCGTGCCGCCCGCTGTGCCGCCCGCCCCGCCCAGCCCCGACCCGCCGACCACCGCGCGAGCCATGGTGTCGGCGCCCACAGCGTCTTCTTCAGTGTCGTTGAACGAACCATATGACCTGGGGCTGAACATGTGCACCGCGTGGTTTTCGTTGTCGCCGACCGCGCCACCTGGTGACAAAACAGACTCAGTGTCCGAGACGGACGAGGTGGGCGCGCGCGACGACAGTGCCGAGCAGACCCGGCACATCTTCTCTGATTTGGGCATTGAACATATGATTGGTAAGGTGCAGTGGGAGTTTCAGTTCCAGGACTTGGGGCTACTCAAGTTTGTGGCTCGTGAAGAGTTTGAGCGATTTGTCATGCTGAGATTCGCGGGTAAAACTGAGGAACAAAGCGCGTTGCGTCAAGCTTACAGGAAGATTGCGGGAGCAGAGGCGACCAGCGAGGGTGAGACCGTCCGCGAAACGAACTTGTCCGTCAGACTGCGAGAAAATGGTTTGGATGATTTCTGGGTTGCCAAACTTCAGGAAGACTTCGGCTTGAAAAGTATTGAGGAATTGAGTTCTGTGGAGAAAATCAAGATTGAAAATTACGTGCAGTCGTTAGAGAACCCTGTTCAGGCCACCATCCGTCGCATTTTGCTCGAGGTTTGCAGCGACGGCCCTCCTCTGCCGAACGACGCCCTCCTCGCACCGAACCTGCAGTTCTCCGAGAACCATGACTTTCCCGCCGGCCCCGATGTCCTGTCCGCTTTGTCCAATGGAATTTTCTTCAGCCACGAAATGCACGAGGTCCTCAGGGAAAGGGAACCAGTTCTAGAAATAAGCTGTAGTGATATCACGGTCACCACACCACCCGTCAGCAAGATCTTCACTCAAACCCTAACTTCTAAGGAAGCGACTGAGATTTTCCTTAGAAACTTGCACAAGCACGTGGTTGGGGAATCAGGTCAGACTGCAGTGAATGTCTGGGGTGTTCAGATTGTTTCAACAAGCAGCACGAACACGTTCGTAGCCAGCGTTCACTTCCAACGGATTCCCGTGGCTGCAGTGACCTTGACAGCGGAAGTCACTTCGCTCCGACCGGAAGTCATCGCCGCGCTCCAGGAAATTGAGGAGACCAACTGCAATCCGAGGCGACTCGTCGGCAACTTCTTCGAGCGTTTCGGCACGCACTTCAGCCAGGGTCCGGTGGAGCTGGGTGGGATGCTGGTGGGCGTGGCCTCGTGGGAGGGGTTCCCCGAGGCGGACAGGGCCCACGTGACAGAGAGCGTCCTCTACGCCTCAGAGTTAGCGCTGCTGCAAGGGTTCTCCGACGACCTGCAACCTGCTGAACCTTTCAATGGGAACAACGTGCTGGGTATCAACACAACGCGTTCAGCGAGCTCCATGGACTTCAGAAAAATCGACGTCAAGTTGGTGAGGATCGGAGGCAACCCAGACGCGCGGGACAGGGACACCTGGACCAAAAGCGTCAAGGAGAACAAGAGCCTGCGACGGATCGTCCGTCTCCCGACCCCGACGCCGATCTGGACTCTGCTGGAGAAACACGCAGAGCAGCTCGAGAACCACGCAGCTCTGTCCGCCGCGATGGAGCAGGAATGGCGGCGTCTGAATCAGCCTGCAGAGGACGAGAACACCGAGCCAAAGCACGAAGAAACCGAGGAGACTGAACCAAAGGAAAAGATGGAGACGAAACCACAGGAACTGAGCGAGGCAGAACCGAAGGAACAGCAAGAGACAGAGCCAAAGGAAGTGCTGGAGACAGAGTCAAAGGAACTGCTGGAGACAGAGTCAAAGGAACTGCTGGAGACTGAGCCGAAGGAAGTGCTGGAGACACAGCCAAAGGAACTTCTGGAGACAGAGTCAAAGGAACCGGCTGAGATAGAACCAAAGGAGCAGAAAGAGACAGAGCCAAAGGAACTGCTGGAGACAGAGACAAAGGAACTGCTGGAGACCGAGACAAAGGAACTGCTGGAGACAGAGCCAAAGGAACTGCTGGAGACAGAGCCGAAGGAAGTGCTGGAGTCCTTGGAACTGCCCTCAGACTATGCAACACCTCTGGATCTTCCAAGTCACCCCATGTACCGCTCGATGGACTCTTCAGTCGGGAGCGACTCCGGAGAGGAAGGCAGCTTCATCATATTGAAAGAGGAAACAGAGGAAGCGGAACGAGCAATAGACCAAGAAGACGACGCAGAAACAAAGACCGAAGAAGAAGAAGAACAAGAAGGAACACAAAGACCAGAGGAAGAAGACACACATCAAGATGAGGAGGGAGAGAGGACCAACAGAGCAAAGGAGCTCAAACGTGATGAAAATGTGGAAGAGGAAGAAGAGTCAGGAAAAATTGATCCGGTTGAAAAGCAAAGAAACAAGGAGGAAGAAATGTTAAAGGACGTGGAAGAAGGACAAATGAAAGAGGAGAGACGACCAGAAACAAAAGAGCAGATGCAAAGAGAGCAAGAGAAAAGTCATGCTGTCCTCAAAGAACTTCGGGAGAAAATGATGACAAAAAGAGAAGAGAGAACCGAGGAAGATGAAACCACTTCAAAAGTGGAGAAAGAAGAACAGATTGGCGAAGAGGCGGAAAGAGCAGATTCAGATGTGAATGGGGAAGAGGTGGAAGACACAATGTCAGATGGAGAAAACCAGGAGAAAATGATGGCTGAAGGAGACAAGGGAGAAACAGGAGAGCCCATTGAGGGAAATGGCAGCATTCTGAAAGAAGAAAAAGAAGACCTGATTGACGATGATCAGGCAGAAAATACAGAATCGGACTTGAATGAAAACAGAAGGGAAGTGGAAGTAGCTGCAGAAAACGCACACGAGATAAAAGAGGAAACTGACCAAGAGAAAGAGGACGAAAAGATGCAGAGACATGCAGAGACAGGACTGACTGAAGGACAAATTACAAAGGAAGAAGAGGAAAGGCCAAGCAACCCACAAACAGAGGAGGACAAACAAGACAAAGACACGGAAAAGGAAGAGGAAATGGTCGAAGAAGAGCGACAGCGGTCTGCAGACAGTGGTGAAGCAAAGCTGGAGGAATTGGAGAAGAGAAAAAGGGAAGAAATTGAGAAAAACATGGAACTTCAAGTTCTGGAAATGCAAAAGCGGGAAGAAAAGAGGCGGAGAGACGAACAAGAAGCAAACTTGCTGAGAAAAGAAATCATGCGAAACCGATTCAGAAAGGAAGTGCTGGCCTGGGTGGAGAGGCATGCAAGAAGTGACAAGCCGGATGACGTCACCGGCGGCCTGGGATCCCTGGCTCTGCTCAGGGTCAACCACCCGCAGCTCCCCCTGGAGGACTGGCAGCGAGGCGTCGTCTACGTGCGCGAAGTTCAGAACGTTCTGGTCTGGTCTGCAGACAACATCAGAAAGTTTGGTCTGGAACATCAGGTCAAGGTCGTGGAGTCGCTCCGGGAGATCCTGCACCCTGTCCAAAGCGTCAGCGCCTCGTTCTTCCCGGGAGTGGATCGCGTCATCAGGGTGATGGAGCAGACGGGGAGGGAGGAGGACGTCGACCCGCCTCTCGCTATCATCAGACTGAGGCAACTTCCGGAAGTTCTCAAGGCGAGGCTGGCGAGGATCGGAGAGGAGACGCGCGCGCAGGGAGCGGACTGCGAGATGGCGCCACAATCAACGTCCGAGGGTCTGAAAACACTGCAGAAGGAAATTGAAGCCCTGATGAAGGACCTTTCGGCCAAGAAGATACAGAACCCTGCGGTGTACCTCGCCCTGGGCGTTCTGCAGGCGTTCGGGTTCAGCTGTGAGACGCTTCAGTTCCAGCACCTGTTGACCTGGACCGAGTTCGAACGCCTCTCCGAGGTGTTCGACAGAGTGGTGAAGAACTTCGACGACCTGCAAGACAACGATCAGAGACACAACTACATCCTGTGCATCGCGATGCAAGGGCTGCAGCCCAACAGGAGCCTCCTGAAGCAGATCCTGGAGAACATCGGCGGAGACCTGTGCGACAAGCTGCGTCGATCGTGCGTCAAGCCAAGCGAGACGAGCAGCGGCGCTGAAGAAATCGACTTTGAGAAGCTGGAGAAGGAACTGCTGAACCAGCAGATGAGGAACGGGAACGAGCTTGGCTGCCTCGCCCAGGCCGTGCAGAACCAGCTGGGCTTCCTGAGCTCAGACAGACGCGCGTCGCTCCCGCACTCCAACCATCCACCAGAGGTCCCTCCGCACCAACTGGACGGGTACCTCGCTCAACTTCTGAAAGCATTGGAGCTGACCCAGTTCTACCCGCAGAAACTGACGTACTCTGACGTCATCAAGCTGACTGACGACGTTGACGTGAACCGGAAGTCCGTGGACGTGAACCGGAAACCGGCGGCCGTCGGGGAGCTCGCGTCGTTCTTTGTTCGGCGCATCATCGCGCTGGACAGCGACGCCAGAGAAAACTGCCACGTGCGCGCGGACGAAGCGTCTGACAGCGACAGTGACAGCGACAGCGACAGCACCTGTGGAGACGAAGACCTGTTCGCCATCCGAAGCGTCCATCCCTTGGATCTGGTCTACGCCGTATTTCTGTGCGCTGACGACTTCCTGAGACAGGAATTGGTGGACAAGATGGCCAGATGCCAGTACGCTGTTCCTTTCCTTCTGCCTGAACCAAGAGCTTCTGTGAACCCAGAGTTCAGAGTTTCCACTCTTCTTCACTGGGCCTTCAAGAGTCTGAACAGAAACTTCTGCTGTGACGGGTCCGTCGAGAACAAAACACTGGTGGACGCGGAGATGCCTCTCGTCGTCTGCGTGAGCGTCGGGGAAGAAACGTCGTGGAAATCTAGACTGATGAACAAGATGCTGAGTCCGCAGCAAGAAACCTTCTGGCACCAGGGGCTGAAGGGCGGCAACCGGCACCAGGTGGCGTCCCGCGGTATGGTCGAGGTGGCGTGGTACCTGCCGGGTCGACACGGAGACAACAAGTTCCCGAGTCCGGTCGCTGTCGCCAATCTGCGGCAGGACGTGGACCTCATGGAGCCCGACCCTGCGCGCGAGGCGCTGTGCGGCGCCGCCACCGTCACGTGTTTCTTCGTGGAGGAAGTGACGCCGGAAGTGATGGCGACGCTACGACAGGGAGACACCGCCAAGAAAGCCGTGCTGCTCGTACTGTACAGGAACAAGAAAGCCAAAGTGGACAGCCAGCAGCTGCAAGATGAGCTAAAAATGCAGAAGCATCAGATCATCTGTCGCGCTGCGGAGGATTCCAACTTCGACTCGGTCTTTGAGCGTCTCAAGAAGAGTCTGGAGACAATGATGACTGGGGCTCCTCACGTCTCTCTCTCCGCCGTCGCTACTCAAACAGAAGACTGCAGGAACATCCGAGTCGACGCGGAGAAACGCCACATCCCACAGATGGCCGTCAACAGCATCCTGAGGGACATCGATCAATTGAATAGCGTCGAATTCGGGAGCGCCAAGGACCTGATCCTGCTCTGCCAGTCGGACCTCAAGTCGAGGGAAGAGATCGCGGCTCTGGACAAGGAGCTGTGCAGGCAGCGCAAACTGCGCGATGACAAGACGGTGCAGAGCTACGGCTACGAGATCCGAGAGAAGAAGTGGAAACTGCAGCTGCAGCAACTGCTGAAGCCAATGTCAGACACGTTCAAATATTTCCTGCAGTGCCTGATGACCTTCACGGCTGAGGACAGGAGGTACTTCCTGCAGTGCCTCAAACTGGGGCTCGACGAGAGATCCGTTGAGATTCTGCAGCCGCTTTATGAAGAGTATGACGCGTGCAGAGTGAAGGAAGACAGCCCAGACAGGGACAAGGAGCTTCAGGAGATCGACCGGAAACTGGCGCACGGCTCCCTGGGAATCGAGCATTTCTTCAGGGAACTAGCCTTGCTGTACGAAAACACAGCCAACCTCAAGGAGCGAGAAAGCACTAAAGAATTGGACGGGTTTCTCGCGAACCTCGCGAAGGGAATGGCGGACGTCCTCCTGGACGGCACGGCGATAGAAATCATGGACGGCGACGCAGTCAACGTGCCTCTTGCCTGGCTCAAGGCCGTTCTCACCAACATAGAAAACAGCACCAAAAAATCCCTCTTTAAGCTGTCCGTGCTGGGAGCGCAGAGCTGCGGCAAGTCGACCCTCCTCAACACGGTGTTCGGGCTGAACTTCCCCGTGAGTAGCGGCAGGTGCACCCGCGGCGCCTACATGCAGCTCGTGCCGCTACACGAGTCTCTGGCGCAGCGTCTACACTGCGACTACCTCGCCGTCATCGACTCGGAGGGCCTCATGTCCAGACACCGCGGAGGCAGCTCCGACTTCGACAACGAGCTCTCGACCTTCATCATCGGCCTCTCCGACCTGACCCTCGTCATGATCAAGGGGGAGGGCAACGAGATGCACGACGTGCTGCCCCTGGCGATCCATGTCTTCATGAGTATGAATCTTCTCGGGGAGAGGCAGTCGTGCCACTTCGTGCACCAGAACATGGGCGCCGTCGACGCCATGACGAAGAACGCCACGGAAATAGACGCGTTCGTCAGGGACCTCAACACCAACACTCTCGCCGCAGCGAAGAACGTGGGACTCAGCGACCAGTACAAGAAGTTCACGGACGTGCTGCACTACGATCCTCGGGAGGACAACACGTACGTTCCCGGACTGTGGGACGGATCGCTGCCGATGGCTAAGACCAACTCGCACTACTCGAAGACGGCGCAGAGACTCAAGTACGACATCATCAAGAGCATCGACAGCATGGAGGGCAGGAGCATGAAGCGCACGAGCAACTTCTCCGACTTCAGTTCGAGGCTCGACGAACTCTGGAACGCCATCAAGTACGAAAACTTCATCCTGAGCTTCAAGAACGTGCTGGCGGTCGAAGCGCACGTCAAACTGTCCAAGATCTTCGATGACCGGCAGTGGAATGCCAAGATGGAGATTCGCCACATGCTGCAGGAGGAGGAGAACATCATCAAGAACGAGGCGAGGAGCGGGAGGAACCAGCAGAGCCTCCCGCAGAGGGTGCAGCGCGCGCAGGCCCGCCTCGCTGAGAACATCGCGCATCGGATCGAGGCCATCAAGGCCGAAATCATGCACTACTTCCAGTGCCCCGGATGCGACAACTGCAAAGCGGAAGTCGCGAACCGCCACCTGCTGGCGAACAACGAGCGAGAGTTCCGAGACGACGTCAAGTATCTGCAGACGACCCTGAAGAGAGAGATTGAGGATGCGATGGAGAAGCTGGAGATCACGCTCAGGACGGAGGAGCGAATCGACGAACTGAGCTCCGATATGGACGACATCCTCAAGAGAAAGGTGCAGGAGACGGTCAAGACGAGGAAGTCGGAGAGACTCTCGGAGGCAGAGACGGAGCAGGTGTTTGAGGAGCTGTGGGAAGAAGCAGCGGGAGACATCCTGAGAACAGCCAAACGCGCCGAGAGAACCATCGACGTGGAGGCCGCGGTGCAGAGCGTCATTCGCTCCTTCCTCGACCAACATTTCTACCAGTACCTCAGGAAGGAGGCTGCCGGCACCACCCACACAAAAAGACACGTCAACAAATCGCGCTACAAGCAGTTGCCACCCGTGACGCACCCGCGAGTCTTCGTCGTCAATCGCGACCAGCACATCAAGCTTCTGGGGAAAATAGACAGATTCGTGGACAGGAACATCTGGAGTCTAGTCACCGAGAAGGACGCGGAGCGTCTGCAGCAAGCTTCTGACGACATCATCAAGAAAACCAAGTCCCACTACCAGTGCCACGCGGTGTTTCCCAAGGGGAAGCAGTTCAGGAGAAAAGACGCGGAGCTGCTCTTCAAGGACGTCGTGGAGGAGATCAAGGCGATTCGCGACGAGAGATTCAAAGTGACCGACGCGTACAAGGTGGACCTGGTCCGCCACATCGAGACCCAGTGCGTGCCTGGGTTCCAGAAGCTCGACGACCGCTACTACCACAGCAGCTCACCAGAGGCGCTGCTGGACGAGAAGAAGAAGTTCTACCGCGAGGTGTTCGTGACCAAGATGCAGGATCGGAACGAGGCTGTGGCGCTGTGTCAGAACGTGCTCAAGGACCTGATCCTGGAGAACGTGGACGAGCAGCTGAGTTGCACCGAGCTGCTGCACAGTCTGCGCGCGCACTGCGGCAACACGTTCCGTGACGTCCGCAGCATCCAGGCCTCCATCATGCACGACCTCCTCAGGGAAAACAACTTCGATCTCTTCAGGAGGTACATCAAGAACTACAAAGACTTCGTGAAATCCAAGATGGCGGCTTCGTGCCTGGAGCATTTCAGCAGAAAAGGGTTCTTCCGGAAGTTGGCGTTGGTGAAGCTGGACGATGTCATGAAGCAGGTCGAAGACGCCATCGACAACACGGTGCGAGAGCGGCCCGGCAAACAGAACTTCCTCACCGCTTTTTTCGCCAAGATAGAGAAGTTTAAAATCTCGGACCACGGAGCGAAGGCGTATGAAGGCACCATCGTGGTTCCGAACCCGCAGGACTTCGCTGCCATCGCGCACGACCAGCTCCAGGGCTCAGTGAAGCAGGAGATCATCAAGGCCATCAACGCCTGGAACGTCAACATGATCTTCACCAAGAAGGGCCTCATCGACTTCCTGTTCGACGAGGTGGTGGGGTGCAACGCGACATGCCCGTTCTGCAAGGTCCCCTGCGACATCCACTCGGGAAGCAAGACCCAGGGGAAGCACTCCTCCACCCTGCACCGCCCCAAGGGCATCGGAGGAACCTCGTGGGAACACAGCCACAAGCTGGTGTCGGACGACTGCTGCGCCGCCGTCGCCTCCCCGACCCTCAGGTTCAGGAACGAGGACACCAAGAACGAGTACGTGCTCTACAACAAGTACCAGGAGATCTACCCGGAGTGGACCATCATGGGCAACGTCAACCCGCACGTGGAGAAGTACTGGAAGTGGGTGCTGGCGACGCACAACGGGAACCTGGCGGAGTACTACACTGCGCAGGAGGCGGAGGTGCCCGAGGAGTGGAGCCGCTTCACACCCGAGGAACTCACCAACGAGATGCGCGAGAATTACTACGGTATGATTGAGGCGACGCCTGCCACCGACGAGAAGGACGACAAGAAGAAGGCCAAGAAATTAAAGAAATGACTTTGAAAATGAACCAATGAAATCATTGCACACTCTGCAAACCCTTCCCGTTTGATCTTTTGCTTTTTATTTGTCTTGTTTTACACTTGATTGTTTTGTCTGTCCTTTCCGCAGTGAACGCTCACGCGTCACTTGTATTGACTAGAAACCTAAGGACCTTGTTTTGCACTTGATTGTTTTGTCTGTCCTTTTCGCAGTGAACGCTCACGCGTCACTTGTATTGACTAGAAACCTAAGGACCTTACATTTCCAACTTATAAATACTCAAGAAGGTGTTGGTCTTTGCACAGTGTCCCCCGGATTCACCTGAAATGGGACGGAGGCTGAGGTGCTTCCACGTGACTGGCACGAATGGTTTGATAAAATATAACCTGTTGTTTTCTCACCTGTCTCGTGGTTTTGTGGGAGGAGCCGGTGTGTTCCAGGTGAACACAAAATTTCGCGCAACGTGCTTCAACCGATTGCCAGCTGTGAAGCCTTTTTAGCTCCCAGAAACCATGGAATCTTTGGTACCCTGGAAAAAGAGACAGTCGCCACAGGATTCTCTCACAAGTTTCGAGACGAACAAGGTTCATGTTGGAGGGGGACGGGGTCGAGGGGAGAAAATCAGAGCTTCAAAATTCAAGTTTGTCAGTTGTCTGAAGAACCGATGTCTTGCAGTTCTGATGAAAGTTCGTTTCGAAAACTCTCTTCTTCGAAACAGATGAATATTTTCATTGACGCCAAATGTGGCAGAACAGGAAGGAGAGAGGGGTGGGTCCACCCTTGCTGATGCTGGTCAGATGTTTGAAAAATACAAGCGAAAACTGAAGTTTTGAGGCGTTTTGTGACCTCAAGGTGTCAAGCATCAAGCGAAATAAACCAGGTAGTTGTCAACACGTGTGTTTGTGCGATTCTGTGGCCTTGCTCTGTGTGACCGTGCGAGGCACGTGAGAGAACTTGCGTCACAACTTTGGCATTCCTCATGTCTTGGGTCAGGCATTAATTGGTCGGGCCAAGTTTGCTCATCTTGTAACCACGCACTGTTGCACAATCTGTGGTTGTTTCGGAAAATCAGGCGAGATCGAGATGGATAAAAGCGTGGTCATGAGTGCATGCGCCCGCTTTCTGTCACTTGAGCTCCACCACACTGAAAGAAAACGTCGACGGAAACAACTCTTCTCATCGCAATGGACGGCTACTTGTCGCAGTTGTCGGATCATCTGGCTCCGTCTGAAGAGTACATCAGCCGCTGCAACCAGGTTCTCAATAATGTTGCTGAGAAACTCAAGGTAACACAACTGGGAGTCCGATTCAGCTTTGAACTAAACAGAACCAAACACAAGAAAACTCACACTTGCATTGCAAAGGGAGAAGACGTCAGCTTTTGAGCCCGCGGTTCGCCGACAGACCTGGTGTCTGATACTGTGGGCTTGGTGCAAAATTTTACCGTGGAGTAGCTCAACTTGGATGTGTGCCAAGTCCAGTTGGCTGAGTTTAGTTGCCCCTGGGGGATACCCCCTGGAGTTACTCAACTTGGCCAACTCAACTCAACAAAATCAACTTGGCCATAATGTTGCAATGGTTTCATGCAGGATGCTGAAACTTTCAGCCAGGTTGAAATGGTCGTGTGGTCCTCCACTTTCTGGTGCAAAATTGTTTTGTCTAGGCATGGTTTGCGTCACCACTCTGGGATATGTTGTGCACCTGAGCAGGCCTTCAAAATATGTTGCATTACCACGCACCATCTTGGAATTTGTGCTACCGCGTGCTTTCCAAACGTAGCTTTCTTGTTTGAGGGGACAAGGGAGCTACAGATTGCCTGCCTTGGTTGGAACTTGGAGTCATGTGCACGAAATGGCGAAGATGAGTCTCGTCAATAGCGCACCTGTATCTCGTACTTGCAGGGGGGGGAATGCGATGTTCTGCGTGAAAACGTTGTTTTTTCTTTCAGCAAAACTCGAAGTTCAGCATCGACAGAATTCGTCCTGAGGGTGGAGCCGAGAAGAAAACGTCGCTCTCGTGAGTTCTGCGTGGATCCATTCTCCCATTTTTCAAATGTATAATTGATTCGGGTCTTATCATTTGTGTCGCAACATTGGATCAATCACTGTCGGAAACTCTGGACAAAGAATGTTCGAAATGTTTGCGTGAGTTTCCAAAATTGGGCAAGCTGATTTGTGCTGCATGCATACTTGTGTGCTGTGTATGATCCAATTTTGTAAAGTAGGATCTTGACCTGGATCCACTTGAGTTTTGGCAAATTCCCAGAACCGTGCAAATGTTCGATTTTCGAAATAATGTATCATTCAGATTATTTTAACCTTTCTGAAATGTCTTCACTTTTATTCACAGGAACTTCGAAACTTGTATCTTTGTGCACGTCGATTTCTTGTTTCAGATACTCTTTGGACTACGACGTGGTGGCGTTTGTGAACAAAGTCGAACCTCCATTCAAAGACAACGTTCTGAGCGACTTTCAGGACATTCTGATGCGCCACTTCGATGTGAAGGAAGAGGACATCAAACTGACGCTCTTCTCGATTCAGTTCCAACTCGAAGGAGTCGATTTCGATTTACTGGTAGCCACAAATATGACACGGGGCTTGCCAGGTACGCACAACGGGAATTATACATTGTTACAAACCCCAGATCAAGACGCCAACACGCGCTTCGGCTTTGCGGACCTGCAGGGAAATGATGATTTCTTCTCCGAACTCTACCTCAAACTTGACTCCAAGTGGTGATGAAACCCATGGCCATGCATGCACTTCACAGGACCAGCATGGAAAGCACAGCACACCAACATGCTGGATAAAATACGCGAGTCTGGGAACCCACAACAAGCAGCGACCATGAATAGCTCTGGACTGACGGAAGCAGCTGTTGAGTTTGTCAAGCAGCAAACTCCTTTTGTCCACAAGGTACACATTTCTGCCGCTGCATTTGGTTTGTACACCCAGAAGTCCACAGTTCACGGAGGCTTTTTGAACAAAACCCGTGCAGAAGAGGTCCCTGAAGACGTTTGACTGTTCACAAAAATCCCACACGCACCCATCAAAGCATGAGTGTTTTTTGTGCAGGTCATAAATTTCCAATGTCGGTTCGGTCACTCAAAGGAACCAAACTTATGTTTGCTTTCGTTCGACGAATCTGCATGACGATGCGACTTTCTCTCTTTCCATGCAGGTGGCGCGTTTGGCCAAATACTGGAACTCGACAATTTTCTTTACGAAGTCTCTCAGCGGGCGTTCGTCCATCTTCGAGCTGCTGGGGATCGACGCGGGGCGAGAGGAGGAGAGAGTAAATCCGCATCAGCCGTCCATCCTGAGGGCGTTCAGACTCTTCTTGGACAGGGTTCGAAACATCAACTCGCTGAAAATTTGGTACGACGCGTTTTACTCGAAGTCCCAGATTCCAAGACGTATTTTCGACCAGGTTCCACTGTTGTTAGATCCGTCAAACCCGTACAACAACTTCATGTATCCCTTCACGAAAGAAGCAAAAGCCTTGTTTTCCGAGTCTGCTGAGGAGAGTCTGCGCAGACTGGAGAGAGTGGAGACCCAAGTGCGTATGTATCACGGATACCCAGATTTTCGGTCGTTGTTCTTGCCTCAACCGAAGCCCGTGCAGGTTGGGCCGACCATCAGGCTTCCGACTCCCAGCAAGTGGATGGTTGGTACCTATCAGCGCGACAGGTACCTGCAGCCAAATTTGATTGTCCGAAAAGACGAACTGGGCAACGACAAGTTTGTCCTTGGGCACATCAAGAAGTTCATGTCTGCCTTCATGGTGGTCTGTGAACTAGAAGCTTCACATGTCCAGAAAGATCAGGCGACGTTTGCAAAGGAGAAAGCTCAAGAATTGATAGATTCAGAGTTTGGCACAGAAGGGCAATGGACCTCCACTTCTGAGAGGCACGAAGACCGAAACATCACTTTCGAGGTTCCGGTTGGTCGCGATGGTCGTAACGTCCTGAGAGCGAGCTGCAATCTGGAGTAGATTTACTGGAGATGCTCCCAAACACATCTTCACCTTCAAGCCAGATTAAATTTGCACCACGAAAGTCCACACAACACTTTGTTTATCCCAGAGAAATAACCCACAAAAAGTCAAACGCTTGAGTGCTATATTTTCCAGTCACAGCTTGCATGCGTTGTGACTGTGACAAAACTGACTCTAAAGTTGTAGAATTCCATAACATTGTGCAGGAACCTGGCGAAATAAAATGGTGAAACCAAGACGGTCCTTGTGCGCTTATTTTGTCGGAACGAAGCCTGCAATGCTCCTTCTTTGTCTGCCATATACAAGTACAGTTTTGTGATGAACAAATTCGTTTTCTCATTTTTGGCCCCAAAACTGGCAACAAGTCGCATGTCTGTGTGCTCAGGAATTATGAACGCTCTGTTTGGCGCACGACGAAGAACGCTTCCCGTGTATTCGAACAGAGACGCATCACTGACGATCACAGTCGCGCACCGACAACCCACACTGACAACGACGTGCAGGAGAGTTTCGCAGGCCGGCCAAAAGCAGATTGCTCGAGTGGGCATTGCAACCGTTTTGGAAAAGAAACAAATACAACTGTAGTTTTTCCGTCCTGGAGCATTTTGTCTTTTCGGGCAGAACAAACAGGGCTGCTTGTGGTGCTGCACAACTGTCGCGAAAGTAAGTCACAATCAAGTGCGTGAGATGGAAGGCACAGAACCTGTCACTAACAGTTGCGGATTCCGCACCCTGCAACTTTTACAAACCTTCGTCTTCAATCGCCGCAAACACACCCACAGAAATTTTTATCCATTCCGTGAAAATGACTGAACTGTAAGGTGGGGCAGGTTTCATGCAGGTCATTTTCTTTTGTGCGTGCGTTATTTGGAGGAAATGTGTTGCGATTGAAGCTTGTGGTGAAACGTGTGAAGATTCCTGAGGTCGATACGGCACCTGAGGGACGGGGGATGCTGCGTGCGCGTTCACTTCACCGGGTGAGTGTCTTTCCGCGTCTCGGCTCTCCTGATCCCAAGACCACGCGCCGAAGAACAAGGCTGGTCGCGCACAGACTACATGCTGAATGGCTTCAAAGCCACTGGCGTGTTATCACCTCTTATACCACGAGTGCAATATCTTCAAACATGAAATCTAAGAGCGCAACTGTTCATTCTCTGGCCAGTAACTGCACTCCTCATGTTTGCAGACATTTCACTTATGGTATAAGTCAACTATTTCACTCATCAGCATTCAATATGTGAAGAAAGAACTTGTGCTGCGCACTCGTTCATTCTGAACACATATTGAACGCTGATTCGTGCAATATTTG
>JAAUXT010119002.1_pt1 | contig 20960 bp, 27 predicted proteins | sample 7278171 | NCBI WGS metagenome assembly JAAUXT01 (sample SAMN14350112, study PRJNA611818) | marine sediment metagenome | isolation source: surface marine sediment (1.8m) | place: French Polynesia: Moorea | collected 2018-08 | reverse complement strand
TCCCCTCTGCTGGCCCCCCTCCCCCTCTGCCAGAACACACATACACACACAGAACATTGTAAATCCACTGAACCATTCATCACACCAACTGTATACATGTATATTGTCTAGATCTCTAGTTCTCACCTTGGTTCTTCTTCAAATTTACACCAACTCAACATGTGCTTCAAAATGTGTCTAGACAGGAAATGTGGGGTTTCCCAGGGAAGAGCAGGGGAAGTTTCCATTTTTGCGACCATCAGGGTTCCCACCTCGGAACTTCTTGTCTCAATTGTCGCTCTTGTTGTTTTTTACAAAACAATGGCCGATAAAGATTTTGACAAGGGAATGTGATGAGCTCGGCCCATTGAGTGAGTGAAAGGTACTGAGTCCAGGATTTCCACCTGTCTGTGTGTGATCTCCGTTGCACATGATGTTTTATCAGCTCTGCAAGAAACTCCTATGTTCTCTCATGAACCTCAATGCATAACCCCAAAAACAATTGGCATTTCTTTGATCAGCTGCCCAGCAGGTCGTCCTTCCTCAAGCGCAGCCAGGGTGGTCGACAGGGATCGACCTTGGAAAGCTTTGGATTTCGTACTGACCTTCTGAGCGTCCTTGTTGGGCACTATCTTTCTTGCTTCCACTTGTAGTGACCCAACAAGAATCCTTGCACCAGTCAAGGCTGATAGTTTTCTGGGACAGAGCTTTGCAAAATTTTCTTCACTGCAGGAAGAGAGGCTACAATCCAGTTTTGCTTGTCACCACTGCAGAGTCTGAAGGATCCTGGTGATTTTTATTGTCTCTTGGAAAAACTGTCACCTTTGTCTTTTTTGTCCAGGTCCCAATGTCCAAGAGCTTTAGGATGCACCTTTTTCAGTTTGCATGTAATCTCTGGCCAGTCCTGCAGATGTTCTTCATACACGGCACGCATTCAATGTGGGTGATAGGGAACTTCGGGAACCTCTGTCATATGGGTGTGTTGGATCTGCTTCATACTTCTACGTAGTTCATAAGGGAAACAGGATTGACGACCATCAATTGCTGAACTTTGCCAATCGGAGATACTTGAAAACGCAGGCTTTTTTTCTCAATGCAACAGTACGGGTCAAATGCCTCTTGCTGCCAGCTGTGACACACCCTGAGAACAAGGCTGTGTATAGTTAGCCAACTGGTTTCTTGATCATCTTGACACGCGTCTGACAAAATGACATCTCTTGTGAAAGCACTGTTTGGTGGGGACAACCTGCTGTGAGCCACGATGGTTCTGTGACCCATCACAACAAGAAACTCGTGCAATTACAAACTGCCATTGCAGTGTGATCAATGCAAGTAATTCACGCAGCGTCACAACAATCAATGGTTTGAATGGCACTTTTGGTTCTCGGTTGGTTACAAAGAGAAAAGCTTCTCCCGTGCATTTCTGTAGCCCAGCACTTCTTGTGTGTTCTTGTGTTCTTGTTTGCAATTCAACTCCACCGCTCAGACAAATTCCACGAACTGAGCTGTAAATGACGCTCAAAATGGCATCTTCTCTGCCTTGGCATGCAAGTTCTACTTGGTGAGGGGTGGGAACCAAGAAGGCTACATTGTCCCCATTGCCTTCTCTCAACTGCTTGCATGGTTGTTAGAAGGCCAGACATCGCAAAGTCCATCAACCAAATCCTGGACCTTGTGTTTGGTTGTGTGAGTCTGCGCCACGGCAGAAGAGGGTGACAAAAGTTTCAATTCTTGAAGGAGAGTGACCTCTGCTCATTCCCGAAATTCGCTGAAGATTCCATACAAGCAACACAAGTTGGTGATGCCAAAAAGTCTTGCTTTTTGGAGTGCGGACTTTTGCAGTGACTCGTCGACATTCAGAATTCCCCGCGCCAAACTTTGTGGTTATGAGAGGATTTTCAAGAGATGGACCGACAAGGCCTGTTGGCAAGGCTCACACCCTTATCAGTTGTGAAAATTTGCTTTCACCACTGACGATTTCCGGATGAGTTCGTTTCCTTGTTTGAACTCGGGGTTGAAAAGAGAAGTCTGTTCTACGTTCTGTCAAACTTTTCAAGGAAACAGGAGTCCTTCAGATAATGTGCGAGATCTGGACGCACGGCTTCCCCGTTTGTTCCTGCAAAATTCACTTGTCATTTGACTTTTGTGCCGAAGGTACCAACTTGAAATGTCCACAATTTTTCAAAATCAATTTTAACTCGCCTCCATTGCAGACAATCCTGGTTTCGCTGGAGTTGCCACGCGACGCTCTCTCTGCACGAATTTTGTGACCTCTTGTCGACCACAAGAAAATTTTTCCCTGTGTACCATTGTCCCTGTTCCCTCATACAGGAAGATTCTTTCTTATTCCTGTTGGAACGGGACGATCCAAATTCGAAACACATCAAACATGTTTGAGATCTTTCTGTTCACGCACAGGGACCAGGTGCTTCGGGTGGACGTGGCGTCGGACGCCGGTTTCCAGCAGCTGCTGCGCGTCCTGCATGAGACCCTCCCGCAGACCGACGTGGACTTGTGGCGTGAACCGAGCGACCACATGCTCAGCGCCGACGTGTACGTGAAACACCAATACCTGAAGAACGTCAACCAATCGCTGGGGGAGAACGGCTTTCACTTCCATCCATTCATACAGGACGTGCAAAGGTACACACTGCGATAAAGCCTGAAAATGTTTCCTGCGTTGAAATGAACCCACTGTAAACAGGGGTCGTTGTTCTGAGACATTGTTTCGCGGCTGAGTTTATTTTTCAGCGTAAAGCGGCAAATCAGAATCAGGCTGATCAGGACAATGGTTTTGTTTTCAGGTTGGTGAACGACGAGCTGGACGGAGAGAACGAGGTCACGTCGCGCCGGAACAAGCGCGACGTGCTGCACGCCGTGCCCGGACGTGGCAGCGTGCTCAACAGGTTCGCGCGTCACAGCCAGGTAACGTGTTTCCCTGTCAATCCCAGGTTCAAGCCACTTCTGTTTGGGCCTCAACCTTGCACGCAACGAACCAATTTCGCGCGATTTGTTTCGATTGGCGAGAGGACCAATTAAACTTTCAACAGGACGACCTGCACATGCAGCTTCCAGTACGAATTGCAGAACGTGTCGGTCCAAATGGACAGTCTACCACAACGTGTAGTGTACGAGCTCGTATGTGTGTTGTTGATTTCAGATTCTAGAGTGGCAGATCAGCCTTCGGTGGCTGTACCCAAATCTAGTTACTCTTTTCGACATTGGTCGGTCCTTCGAGGGCCGCCCAATGCAGGTCATTCGGGTAAGTTGTTCGCGAACTTTTAACCTGCAGCCGTGGTGCTGCACTCTTGATACTTCCAAAGCCATAAAAAAAAAAAAAATTTTGTCAGGGACAATTTTTCAAACCTTTCCCACGCGCTGTTTGCGCACAATGTTGCAGGTGGGCAAGGAGATCGGCCTGTGGAAACCTGCGATCTTCATCGACGCTGCAATGCACGCTCGCGAGTGGATCGCCCCTTCCACGGTCGTTTACATCATAAACAACGTGAGTTTATCCGAACGTACAGTCACGTGGATCCAGACCTGTCAGTCAGATCCCAGTCTTTTCTGCTCCGTACCGGCGTGCAGGTCTTTTCTCAACCTTGACGGAACAGGTTGTCCGAAACAGCCGTGGTAAACAAACCTGCCGTGAAGAGAAGTGAGGCAACAATCATGCAGGGATGTGGTCTCTGTTGTTTTCAGTTGCTGACGCGCTATCGGTCGGATCGCAACGTGCGCGAGTTCGTCGACAAGCTCGACTGGTACTTTCTGGTGGTCGCCAACCCTGACGGATATGATTACACATTCACCGGGGTCAGTCTCTTCATTCATAGCCAAAGACAGGGCAACTTCCAGGTCGGACGTTCCAACCTCAGTTGGAACCGAAACACATTGGATGAAACAGGAACAGCCTGACAACGAAGGAAACCACCACCACATGAATCATTTGCTTTTTTGGTTCTCTCTTGCAGAACCGTCTGTGGCGAAAGAACCGCCGACCGTTGCGCGCAGAAACCCCGGTGAGCAACCCGTACACATGTGTCGGAGTCGACCTCAACAGGAACTGGGGATACAACTGGGGAGGAGGTGAGGTCTCGTCGTTCTTATGTTCCAGTAAACAGGTCTAACGACTTCCTGCAACCCTTACAAAGCTTACAAGATCGCGTCGTGTGTCACGTCCAAGGCACGCAATCTCAGAACCAGACAAATTCTGTGTCAATTGATCCCTGTGTCTTGTTTCAGACAACGCATCTCCTGCACCTTGCGACATCATGTACCGAGGCCCCACAGCGATGAGTGAGATCGAAGTGCAGAACATCGCCAATTTTCTGTTGGACCGCACGGACTGCATCAAGTTTTACATCTCTCTGCACTCCTACACGCAGTTCTGGTTCACCCGCTGGAGCTTCGCTGACGTCCTGCCGCCGGACCATCGTGATCTGGTTCGTGACGTGAACAACAGTCCGATGCAAAAACGAGACCAGGATTGAAATTCCTTGTATCGAGTTTCCTTGGAATCCATTTTGCCAAAGAAAAGCGTTCAGTGTTGATATTTTGTTTGGAATCGGAGAATGAAATATTTGTATTTTCAGTTGGACTTAGCGAAGCAAGCTGTCGCAGCGGTGAACAGAACGCATGGATACACGTACCATGCCGGTACTTCCCCTCGGCTTCTATGTGAGTATCCACGGCTAGTTCGTTCATCAGAACCTTTCACATAGAATCTGCTGTTCGGTTCCTCATCCGGTGCACAAAGCAGTGTTGTGTTGCCTTGTTCTCACTTTGAATCTCTGTTTCCAGACGCTTTCTCGGGAGGATCGTCGGACTGGGCAAAGGGCACGGCCGCCATCAAGTACTCGTACCTGATTGAGCTGAGGGATCGAGGGGAGTACGGCTTCCTGCTGCCTCCGGACCAAATCATACCCACAGGTTAGGGGAATACCCAGTCCACACTGGGACGGTTTTGAATCCGTGAACTCCCAATTGTTTTTTTTACAGTTTGTGCAGAGACATTTTTCTCGCAGAAAAGGGGTTTCGAGCCAAGGGTGCCGTTGGTCGTTTCCATCGTTCTCACAAAAGATGTCACCATTTTGCAGGTGAAGAGATCTGGGCCGGTTTGGCTGTGGTCGCTCGCCACGCATTGCGCGAATACCCGATCAGCAGACCTCTGGAAGAAGTTGACAATCAGAAGGAACCAGAAGTGGACGCAGAACCTCCACCAGAAGGCGCCACTGGGGGAGGCGCCCCCACTCCGCGCCCATCCCCTCCCGCACAAAGTCCCCCTGTCACTAGTCTTCCATTCACCACTCGTCAGTCGGGGTTTTTCGATCATTCCACAACTTCACCGTTCTGGAGTCCCAGAGACCCACTAAATACCAATCCTGACGTCACAGGACACGCAGACAATGACAGTGACCCTGTGTTGCCAGATCTCAACAGAAATGACTTCAACGCCAGGGGCAGAGACGATGAGGCTGCTGGAAGCAACGATGTCATTCACACCGTGTCACTCTCAGGAGCTTCATCTTTCAGGCAGAACGTGCTTCTGACTGAAGTTGCCCAATTCCTGTATCTGGGCGTATTTGTACTTTTTTACACACTTGCAAAACATGTGAGCAATTGCAACGTGTGCAGTTAACGTTGAATACGCAAGGTGCTGATTCTTAGCCATCACATATATATTTCCAAATGTATAGTATTGGTGTCAAGTGTTCTTCTCCGTCTCTTGTCTTTGCTTGTCGACTCAGAACTGGTCATTGTTGTTTCTTGTCTTGTACAGCAAAGGAGGTTCACGAAAACATGGTATGGGAACGCGAGAAGTTTCACATCAGAAGAAAAGTTTTGTGGCACAAGCGCGCCCAAATTCAAGTCGGGTCTCCAGAGTTTTCGTCGATTTTTTTGTTGATGTGTTTAGATTTGTGTCCACAGAGTCAAATGAAGGTTTTCAATTTCCACACACCAACCTATGTGCGCAGTACACGTCACATGTAGGTCCATGTAGGCATCGCAACTGCTGAAACCTGTCGCAGTGGCATCTCCCAGTTCGTCAATTTTGATGAGTAGCGTCAATTTTGAAGAGTAGTTTCATGTCCGAAAATCACGCGTCCTCCAGTGCATTTTGAGACATGCCCTGAGCTCTGTTTCAACTCTCATTCATCGGAACGAATAAAACTCATGAACACACAAACTATGAGTGATCTGTGTTGTGTTACTATAGATCAGACAAAGTGTCGCATTTTCATTCGGCTATTCCGCAGGGTTAGTGCACCAGCAAATAGAACCAGCAAATAGAACCACGGTTACGAGATGACGTGCTCGTTAGTTGCCGCGTGAGATTCGTGTTTCACCGTTTCCCATTGACGTCAGGCAACTTCCGGCAAGAATTTTTCATGAAGTCGATTTCGGTGAATATTTGATGGTTGGATCCGAGATTAGCCTGGTAAATGATAACATGGAGGATCATTGCCAAAACCAGGCGACAATTAGATCTCATGGATCGTAAGACCAGCGACTTTCATGCAAAATGTGGCATTTTTGTAAGTAAATTTTGTCGTCTGACATTCTTCGTATTTTGACTTGAGCAGCTCCATCCAGGCATCTTGGGCCTGGATGTCAAAGTAGCAGTGATTCAGTCGGTGTCGCGAATCAGAGATTCTGCCAGTGTCGCAAAGCAAAAGCAATTGTTTGCACTTTGAAGACGATGCTTATGGAGAATTTTAAATGGGTGTCCTTGCAGTTGCTTGAACCCAGAGGTAAAATAATGTTTGAATCCTGCACGTCTTTTGTTTGTTTTTGTTTGACTCGGCAATTTTTGTTCGACGTCACACACTTGGATTTGCAGACAAAATCGACAGACGAGCTGATGTGTGGGTGATGCTGGTGGTAGATCTGCAGTTTCAGTCTCTCGGCTCTTCTCGGTTGCACTTTTGAAGGAGCTTTCTTTGTTCCTGTTCTTTGAGGGGAAGATAAAGATTTCCGAGAACAAAAGCTTTTGTTCCGCCCGCGAGGAATTCTATGCGCTGTATCGATTGTGGCATGTCTGGTGTAGGCAGGTGTGCAGGTCGCTCTACATAACAACATTTCATCGCTTTTCTCACGGAAATGAACGATCTTTTCTTCCAGGCCTGCAACAAAATGTCAACATTGTCCAGACTGTGCTCATAATCGTCGTGTGCTACGGAACATTGAGTGCCAGTGCAGTAAAGCATGGTGAGTGATTACAGCTGTTGTGTGAAGCTAAGTTCTTCGTTGTCGAAAGGCCGACAATTACGCGCAGGCAATGACCGTCACACACACACACACACACACACACCTTGCTTTTTGTCCTGGCTGGGTAACCCTGTGTTCTACTGCAGACATGTTTTGAGTGGGTCTTCTCACATTGAGACGAAGTTAATTTTGTTTGCCAAGTTATTAACATGTGTGTTGACGAAAGAAGACTCACGTTGTGTCTCTTTGCAGAAACGGTGACAGTCGAACTTCACAACAGCCGGACGCTGAAATCTCCAAAGTACCCGCGATGTTGCAGCGGTGGGGAGTACAGTTATCTGCTTCAGGTGAGCGGGGTGAGAGGGAACGTCACTGCTCAAAATGTCACCAAAAGGCCCACGAAAATTGGGATCAGTTCTCATGCGCGAAGGGTGGGCAATACTTCGGTTCGACTTTTCCTTGGTGACTTCCATGTAATCAGGCAATTTATGGTTCGTTCTCACTGCAGGTCGGAGACAAGTCTTCGCCTGGAGAAGGTTTCATTCGCCTCATCTTCCACGACCTTGACCTTCCTCCTGGCAGCAAGCTGCAGGTCAGTGCTCGTCGTGGATTCGTTAGTGCACAAAAGAACCCGCGGGCCTCGTTCTCTCAAAAGTATTGCACTTGGAGCGCTTGAAAGGGTTTCAAGTTTCCCTCCTACTTACCACGAAATTTGTCGAGTTCGCTTTGTAAAGCTGTTGATGCTTCCCTGAATTTCCCATGGTAGACCCACGCTCTTCACAAAACCACACCAAAATGTCTCGCGGTCTCCGTCTGTTTGTACTTTTGGCATTTTCCAATTGAACCCCTTTGCCTTACATGGTTTTGAGGAGCCATGGGTTCACACTTCTCGACTGTGCTGACAGACCAGTTGTCGCTTGCCGTTTTGTGACGTGAGTTCAAAATTTCTACGCTGATTGACACGGCCAATTGAAGCTCGTTGCTCCCCAAAAATCAGAACCTCGGCATGACGGTGTCCTTTTCGCACAGCCTGATTGTTGGATAATGTGTTCGGATAACCTCGGGAAGGTCTCTTGCGAAGCGTGCGCGCAGGTGCGGATTGAGGCGACCTTGTGGAGGCCTCCAGTCGCGTCACAAACAACTGTTTGCGCTGCTTGCTTTTGTTTGAAAGCGCAGTATCTCAGTTGGTTTTCTTGCAGTGGAAAAACATTCAGGGTGGCACAAGTCTTTGTTGTGACACTCACCTCTCTATTAAAACAGTGAAATGCTGAAATAATTGTCTTTGCCTCAGAATGCCGGTGCAACGAAATGGCCAGACATCCCAAATGAGGAGGCACGGGCGTCAGCCATTTCAGTTCAGGAGTGAAAAAACCAGGCACAGGTGTCTGGCCATTTCAGTTGGGGGTGAAATGGCCAAGTACCCCCAAACATGTGCCTCCTCATTTCAGGTTTGATTTGAATTGGCTGGAAATGGGGTGAACAATCTCTGAGTGGCAGTGTCTGCTGGTGTCAATGTGTGTTGAAATGAGGAGGCACCTTGTCAAAATTTTGGAGTGTCTCTCCATTTCGTTCCACCGGTGTTCTCATGTATTCACCTGTTCTTCCACGCACACGACACATGTCATCAACACAGCGCAATTCCTGACGGAAAACAGGCGTGGGGCCGCTTTTACACTGCTCAAACATTTCTAAACGCTCGTGAAGTTCGGACACTGAAGTGGTCGTTTGTCAAGAAATGTTTGGAATTCGTACCGGTGTTTCTTTCGAGCCACAATCACACGGTTGTTCTTGAAACATTCAGGCAGACCTGTACTTCGGACTGCGAGCCTCGGTTATGTACCGAAGTGACAAAAGATTGAGGCAGTGGTGATTGAATGCACACGAGCATTCATCTGTGCCTACTTTGGGATCATGGTTTATCCCAGTGTCTGGTTCCGTGTGTTTGGATGTCAACTTTTACTTTCCTCCCCCTCCCCTGCCCCACCCCTAACTCATGCGCTGTTCGTTTTTTTGTTCGCTCTGAAACTTTCACTCCGAGTTAGCCAACTCTCAGACCAAGCTCACTCCAAAGTGAATAAAAGAATGACAAAGAGATTATCAATTGGTGAGGCCTTCTTGTTTTCCAGGAGTGATCACTCTTGAGTGAAGAGGCTCACTCCAGGAGCAGTTGCTCAAGAATAAAAGAACACAAATCCCATTTTGAGAAATCACTCTGATTGACCACAGCAAATAAACGAACAACGCCTCAGACAATGTCCAGTTTGTTCAAACTTGGACATAGTCTTTGTTTCTTCCCCCCCCCCCTCCTCCACCCCCAACTCGGACAATGTTCGGATTGTCCGAATGCGGCGAGCGGCTGATATTCTACTTGAAAGTCTAGTTCAATGTTCATTTGTCAAGCTGTGTGACCAGACAGCTTCCAGAAAGCTTCAAAATATAGTCCAGTGCCTCGGACGGTGTCTGGAACCTCGGACGCAAAGGCAATGGCCGCCTCTCGAGAGTCGGGTTGCCAGCGTTCTTTCAGGGTAGAATGTACCGCAAGGTACACGCGCGAAGAGAAAAGAAACCACAGCAAAGGGAAGATGCAACTCTTCAGATTCAAGACTGAACGCCACAGAACAAAGAAAAGTTCAAAAGGGGCCCTGATTCTTCCACTTAAAAAAGGTGCCTCTGTGATCGCGGGTGCTTGATGCTCTTGCTTTTGCGGCAGGGCTGCTCCAAACCTGCACTTGTCCCCGACGACCTCGTGAAGATGCCTTGGGTCTCAGATGCTGTGGATCGATCGAATGTTGATTTCTCATTGTCAACTTGCTATTACGACGTTCCTTTGAAGCAGCGTCCGGTTTCTGAGTTCTCTGGTGCAAAGATACTCGAAATCAAGCAGCCACACATGTGTGCTGCCCGGGAGTCCTTCGCTGAATGTACCAAGGCTTTCTGGCATTGTACGAAAGAAGCAGCTCTTCGCTGGTTGGCATTGTCAAAAGCCAAGTTTTCTTTTCGGTTGACGCAGAGAAAGCAGCGCTGTGCAAACAATCGTGGTGGCAAAGTTTTGCAAGATTGTTGGAAAAAAACAAGACGTGTTTGAAGATCTGAAGATTGTGACAATCTTCAGCTTCAAAAGTTATCGATTTGGGCTTGATGGTGGAACATTGTTCGCGTGATTGATTTGCAATGTAAACCAAACAGCTGCGCGTCTGTCAAGTCGTCAAGAAAACCCACTCTTTTTCAGAGGAATAATGACGCCCTCGTGAGTCTGCTCCAGTGGGCGGCGTTGCGTATGGGCGGTGATCTGAATCTCCCTCAACGCCGATACTGTGAACATTCACTTTCACTCATCCATCTTGTCTCGGAACTTGGCTTCCATGTCACGACTCAACAAAAACAGCAGACATTTGAACAAAAGCTGAAATGGGAAGATAAAAGAAGGACGTTGCATATATTTTGCAGCTGTACGATGGTGGCAACTCGACGAGTCCACTGTTCGAGTCGCAGCCGGAGTTTTCCGGCGGCGGGTCGGCAGTGGTTGCCGAGGGCGAGGGGCGCTGGTCCCGCCCGGTGATCGCCTCCACCGGACCGCAGATCTACTTCACCTTCGAGCCGGGACCCCGCGACCACAGGCGCCATGTCGGCTTCAAGATCAGTTTCTGGACCGTCTCCAGTGAGTTTCGGTCCACCTTTGTTTTTCTCCAATCCAGTTTTCAAGATTGTTTCTTTACAAGTATTTGAAACTGCAAACATTTCCACTCATTTCCACGCTCACTCCTATTGTGTTTTCACAAACTGCCAAATATTTTTGCAGAAGGCCCGGAGACTTGGACAGTGGACAAACCTTTCACAGGTAGATCGATCTCAATGTTGCGCCAACAGTTGCTGTTTTCTGCTCATTGTGTAGCTGTTAATGTGGAAGTTGTACAAACTATCCTTGTTGGCTGAAGGAACTTGGTGCCAGATCCGAATTGATCACACAGAACACAAGGCCACATTTGGCATGCGCGCCTGCCCTTTCATCAAGAACGTATCATTACCGGCCGTTCGTCAAGGTGAACGGAACCTCGTTATGAAAACTGGAGCCATTGTGTTTCTTTTGCTCCATTTCTGTTTCCGTTCTTTGCTGGTAAACGCAATGTTGTATCGTTCCTAAGGCTCAAACACTTTGGCTGAAGTAATTGTAGTGTCCCAAGTTGCAGCCGTTTCTCAGAACACGAAAACTCGTGCTGACATCTGTCTGTACATGTTCCGCAGATTGCCCGGACATCGGGGACCCGGTGGACGGCGGCGAGCTGCGCCTCACGGCCGTGCGCACCGACCCGACCTTCTACCAGTTCAGCTGCATCTGGCAGCTCAAGCTGCCCGAGACGCCCGACTACCAGACGAGTCTGTCTGTGTACGTGCGTCTCACCAACATCAACATCGACGAGTACGGTGAGTCAGTCGCGTTTTGGAAGCGAAAACGAGAGCACTGCCTTGCCCGGTCATTGAAGTCCAATTGCACTGTTTATGCTTCAGTGCAAAGTTCTCAACCATTTCGTGTCGGATTTATGACGCTTTTCACGTGCGCAATTTCGGCGTTCGGTTGAAGTCAACACATATTTGGATTCTATTGGCGTGCTTTTGGTGCAGGTCGGGTGGAGATCGTGGGAGACGTGTTCTCCGAGGGGCGCGAGCTCGACCTGTACCGCGACACGCGCGCCACGACGACGGACGACTTCCTGCTGTGGGGGCAACCGCTCGGAGGCTACACGTCGCCGCGCGGACTCTACGTGATGGTGAAGAAGCCGCTGGACCGCGGCCACGTGCAGTTCGTCTACGGCGTCTTCTCCACGACCGACAAGGACAAAGACGGTGAGGCGCGCGTTCGTGTCATTTCAACATGTCTTCAGGATTTGTTGTGAGACACAGAAAAAATCTTGCGGTGTGTCTGCTGGTTTGTGTCAGAGAAGTTTATGTTTGTCACGCATTGCTTCTTGCAGAGTGTCACTTCTCGCTGCACGGCACGACGTTTCGCGGGTTCAAGTGTCGGCGCCCGGACACGTGGTGCATCCCGCGCGAGCACCAGTGCAACGGGCTCGTCAACTGCCCTGACGGCTCGGACGAGGACCCACGGCTCTGCGACGGTGAGCACTCGCGTGGCGGTGCAAAATTTGTGACTCCAGTGTTTCTGCGAAAAGACCCACCTGATCTTAGTTTGTCGTTGGGTCTTGCTTTCGGGCACCCGCTTTGGCACGACATTGCAAGAATACGGAAATTTGATCCCACGGTCGTAAAGCACGCATTTCATTGTGAAATTACACACCGGAAGTGAATCAAAACACGCGCGTCAATCCCTTTGTGACGGTTGTTGCAGACGCGCCGCGGGTGGGCGCCTCGCTGCCCGAGCCCGACTCCGACTTGGGCGCCGCCGACGAAGACTCGACGCCAGCCGGGTCCGCGGACGAACAGCCGTACTGCCCCAACAACGAGTGCCCCTTCTGTCAGTTCCTCGGACAGAAAACCTGTCCCGATCTACGGTGCTACCCAGCCAACCAAAACTGCCGTGAGTAAATAGTGTGTCCACACGGTCCAAAAAGTTTGAAGCGAATCATGTTGACCGGAAGATCAGTTCGTACTGTGACCTGGCTTGACGGCGACTGTGTTTGCGCCTTGCAGCAAGTGTCTGTGATAAGAAGCAGGAGAAGTGCTCAGACGGAACCTGCATCAGTAAATACTACGGCAGCTGTCGTGAGTACACAGTAGTATCGATCCCGGGAGAGATCGGAGGAAATGGGGCGGTCAGGGAAGCAACAAGTCAACCCTCAATTCTGACTGGACATAGTGTTCTGCAAAAGCAGTCCGCACCAATTTGGTTTGAAACTGACGCCAGAAAACGGGGAGTGGTGAATGTTTGACGTGTTCTGACACAATCTTTTGTTTGCAGCCGGTCATTGCAGTTCTCACGAGAAGACGTGTCGAGACAACTCGTGCGTCAGCAAGTTCCACCGGTGTCGTAAGTGTACCTCTCATCTCTTGATGCTCACTTTGGCAAAACTTCAGCACATAGATCTACCTGGTCGCTTCTTACGCAACACAATTGTTCCATTCTGGGTTCGGTTGTTGTTGCGCCTGCGCTTGGGCAAGCCACAAAAAGAAGAGCTCCACAGTCACTTGGTCAGTGCAAAACACGAACATAACACCGCGTAATTTGCAGCTGAGGACGAGTGTCCGTCGTACAAGCCGTACAAGTGCAAGACGGGGCGCTGCTACTACGAGTGCGATCGCTGCAACAACTACCCGGATTGTTTCGACGGCTTCGATGAGACCGGCTGCATGGGTGCGTAGCCTTGTCCTTCTTCCGCGGAAACAGAACTTGAGCTTCCGTGTGGAGTTCTCGTCAGTGCGAATCGATGTCTGGAAAGTGGGAGACGAGATTCACAAACTGCGAGGTTCCTTCGGCAGACAGGAAGGAATCTGAGGCTTGTTGAGCGGTGATGACAGCTGCTGCTGCAATACGTGAACCGAAGCACACGTTTCGGAGCTCAGCGGCGCTCTGAGATTTGTGTTTCAAGTTTGTTGGGTTTGAGCTAACTCTCCACATTTACATGCAGGATTTTTTGCTCAACTTTTGGACAGAATTACAAGTAAGGAACGAGTACCCGGCTTAGTTCCCTGACCAATCACAAGAGCGTGCACTGGCGCAAACCACTCAAGTCCCCGTTGTGCAAACCGAACCGTTCGAAGGTCCATGAGACCGTGTGTGTGTCCATGTCAAAACGAACGGGATGACGGTTTCGTCCAACGGTTCTCACAATCTTTCTCACACACACACTAAAGACAAACCGCAAGCTCGAATGTTCACTGAAACGCAACTGGGCTCGTTTTGCCTTGGTTTGAACACCAGTCTTGCGTCTGATTTTGATCAAATTTCTTTTTGTGTGATCAACCTGACGAATTGTTTGCTTGAATTTTCTCCCAAGAAACTTTCAGTTGTTTTTCCTTTGTGGAAACTGCCGTAGAGCAAATAAGACAAACAAGGGCTCGCACAGTTTGATCGGTTGATATGTTACCGTTTTTCCGCCACCCCTATATCGCACATTCGATTTTCGTCGGGAAGGCAGTTTTGGACCAAGGTGTGAAAGTATCCTGGTGGCAAAATGCCTTGGTGCTGCAGAAAACGCTGCACTGTTTTAATTACTTTGCGTGCAGGTGGCTGTGCGTTCCAGGCCATTTGTCTTCTCGAGAAAAGAACAGCACGTGTGAAGTGTTTCACTGTGACGTGTTGCAGACGGAGACGCGTACCTCAACTGGGTCTTCATCAGCCTCTTCCTGCTGGTGCCGCTTCTCTGCTTCGCTCTCGTCTGTTACTCACAGAGCGCCTGGTGCAAGAGCCGTCGCGACCAGGGCTTTGGTAAGTCGTGCAAGGGCAGCATCCTCCTTCTGTTGTTGGACAAAGTCACAAACTTCACTTTGCGTGCAGCTTTCATTGTCGCGGCAGTAGACATTTCTGGTCATCCTTTGTGTGCGTTGTTACAGCAAACAGCAAGGTAAAGTGAGACCTTCAGTGTCATGGTTGGTTTTGCTGATTCAGATCCGTGCGCGGTGCAGAACGGCGGGCTGCGCCTCGTGTCGATGCAGGGCGCCGCGGCAGGAATCACCGCCACCGCCGACTACGGCAGCCAAACTTTAACACAGGTCAGTCAGTGCAATCAGTGCGTGCTGACAGACAATCCATTTGGGGCGTCAGCCACAGAGCGAAAATAAGCGTTCGCGTTTTGACGTCGCACTTACGTTTGCGGCTGCAGGACGACACGTCGCACCTTGTGACAGCGTCGACGACCATCACGGTGGCGCTTCCGCCAGTGAACCGCCACCTCTCGGCCGTCGCCGCCATGAACGGTCACGTGACCCGAGTGGACTGCGGCACGGACACGCCGCCCCCGCCCTGCTCCACGCCGCCGCCCACGTACGAACAAGCAGTGCTCAGTGGCGCGAGGCGAAACGGTGAGGAGAAAATTCATTTTTCAGACAAAGTTTGCAACATGTTTGGTTCGTGAGATCTGCTTGGTCAAACTGGAATTGCGCTGGTCATTGCAGAGAGCCGGCTGGCGAGCGTGAGTGAGGCTGGGGAGGTGGACAGCCGGCGCAGCAGCGGACAGGCCATCAGCATCAACATCACTAATGTGTCCAACTCGAACCTGTCCAGCGAGCACAATTACCACCCCGCACTCCAGGTGAGCTGCCAACCGTCAGTTCGTCGCACTATTGACATTCCACATATCAGCTGTTTCAATCTCCAGCTGAGTTGTGGTCCGGCTTGCTCACTGGCTTCCACCACATCTCACTTGCAGAGTCAAAACTCGGACAGCACGTCTCCGAAGCAGGGCCTGAGCTCTGCGGCGGGCACCATGTCCAACGTGTCGACGGTCGGCATCGTGCCGGAGGACCAGCTCAACCCCGAGGCCATCATGCCGCTCAGTACCAGCAGTGGAGGTGAGGCGTCGTGTATAGGCTGTCGCTCGGACCACGTGTTCAAGATGCAGAGTGATGAAGGAAATGATGAAACGGAACCGTGGTTGCTCTCTCTGCAAAAGAAAGAATTGATCAAGAAACGCAATGGTACGTGGGCTGTTTCTCAGAGTGATACATTTGTGTTGCAGGCCTGGGCACCATTGCGGGTATTGCTCCAATAGAGAGTTTAGGCGGGGGCCTCGACTCGACAGAAATACCTGCCATTCCGGGAGTGGACGCTCCGGTGCCAGAGTCCACCGTCGATCAGGTCAGTTCCGCTTTTCAGCAATGCACGCGACTGCTCAACACAGGTCTTGATTGAATCAGTCTTCACTGGGAACTGTTCAGCTTCTATCAACGTCTTCTGTCCAGGGATGAGTTGAAACCAACACGTCCAGTCGATCGTCAAAAGCTGCCAGTTGCACAAGCCTGCTGGCATTGCTCAAAATTTGGCCGGTCATGTCACCGGTGCTGTTTATCATTCCTGCAAGCGAGTTCCTGTGTACTGTGGGAGAATTCATTGTGCACCCACAAGTTTCTGTCTGATGGTGGAACCGGGCACATTTGATTTTGACACACGTTAGTGAGTGCCTCAGCGCATCAGGAGTGGCTGCAATGGCACGGGCTCCGTCAGACGTGCAGCCATTTCGTCAAGCACCAAGAATTTTGCTTTTCTCGTGTGATTTCCAAAGTTGCGAAGCTTCGACGAAATTTACCCTTCACTGCCCCTGCCTTGTGGGAAAGGAGAACGTTCGAAACGCTCGTTTCGATTCCCCAGAGTCTGAGACAGTTTGTTTTTCGTTTGAGACAACAACAAAAGAGTGGAAGAGTCGTCTGGTGTGGTGAGCAGATGTGAGCAACTGGTTTGACTGGACCCAACGGTAGATCTAGAGAGTCAGTTCTGGGTGCGGAAGGGGAATGCGTAGCGTCTGAGGAAAACAGTCTCGTTTTGTGTTCTGGATTTCAGGTCATCGCAATTGTGCATGTTGATTTCCTAGAGACTAATGCACGTCCTGCGGCATGAGTAGAAGTAAATAACGGCGAATATAAGCAAACTAACATGCCTTAGAGCTGCATGCATTTCAGTTTTCCTGACCAATTGTGAGTTGAGGTTGTGTTCGAAGGCGAATCTCGCACAAAACGGTGTGTCTCTGGAAACCTGACACTGAAAATTGGGTTGTCATTGTGTAGTGATGTACTCAGCATACATTATTCAGCAGATACATCAGGTGCCTTGAGATTCACAGATTGGTCAAGTCTGGCTGCACGCGAATGGGGAAAAAATACCATCGTGTATCAGAACTGTCCACATGGTCTCTCCGTGAACTTCGCGTCCAGTCACTGTCGCTTGACTCACCAGAGCTCCTGTTCAGTTGTGTGTGGCCTGCGTTGTGTGTTGCTGCTGCGGCGCTTCGCTGTTCCGTTGACGCCTTTATTCAGCGCTTGCCGTTACGTTACGTTGACGCGGGACGTGTTGTGCTTGCAGGATATTCAGCTGGCGTTCGAAGCGAACCGCCGGCGGCGGCGGGGCAAGCACCGTTCCAAGCTGCGCGATTACCTGCTCGGCGGTGCGTACCACGACGACACGACGACGTCAGAGGAGACGAGTTCGGACTCGGACCCCGCCGAGCTCTACTGACGGGGCGGCGCCGCCGCTCCTCGCTGTGTCAGGCTCGGCGCCCAACGCTGCCCCGTCGCCCCGATTCTCATCACGTCGTGGCTCATTTCGTCCGCACCTTGGTCGCCCTTTCACCCGCAGCCGTGATTGAACTCTGACTGGGGAGGTCAGAAGTCTACGAGATGTCCAAACCCAAAATTGAGCCACTGCTGATCAAGCTCAGTCCGACCCTCAGCAACTGGATCACCAAGTCTCGCGATTCATCCCGCAACTCGGCCCGCAGAAACAGCGAAGGACCACGACTTCAGCGGACCGATGCAGCATCGTTGGACGCAGTGATGCTTTGAACTGGATCGTTGGATTTGGTCGTGTGGACTGGGCGTGTTATCTCAAGCCGAATAAAATCGACATTGCACTGCTTCTCACAGAAACACAACTACATTCACGCGCTTTGGAGATCGCAGCTACCAGGGTACACGGAGCAAGTCATCAGCGTCTCCAAACAGCATCTGCCTCATTTGCAGCCTGTATCTGTATCGTGTTGATTAGGCCTTAGAAGCAGCTGACCCATCTATGTGCCATACATGTGCGTGTGCGTGCGTGTGTTCGTAGAATAGCATCACACACAAAGTTGTGCAATCTTGGTCACAAGGTTTTTATTGGAAAGATTGTGCAACTTTCCTGCATTTTGCGTACGGAACAAGGACAGCATTTGTATACTTTGTAGCATTTCAACTATTTTTGAAAACGTGTGTGGAATTTGCATTTTACAGAGGCTAGTCACAATTTTGTGCTTTATGTGAGTGAATTGTGTGATTTGGTGTGCGTGAACGATTGCCGATGAAGACCAAAACCAACAAGCACGATATTGCACTGACAGGGCTGGTACGTTTATTTGCTGCGATGAGATGACATGCCACAAGATGCGACAAGCTGGTGTTGACCTGTATTCACAATTCACCCAGTCACAACGAAACCACATATCACGATCATAACCAAGGCCTTGCAAGGCCCCATCTGTGACAACTGATGCGCTGGTCTTTCTTTTTTTGCCTGAGTCTGTTTTGGCGCATGTTCGTTTTCGAATGAACCGCCTGCCATTTGTTCGCGCATGGCACGACAGATCAAATTGCCTCTGAGCCTCGAATGCAGGAGCACGTTCGCTTCCCTTGGCTGTGTGCCGACTCCACTGGAGCTGATCCTTCGGGCCGTAACGTGCGCTGTGCCGTGCTGTTTGCAGGACATCCTGCACGTGTACAACACGCTGCCGCGCGTGTCGCGCCACCGCCGGCGCCGGCGCAACTTTCTGCTGGCGTTCCTGCTCAGCACGTATGAGGTGGACACGACAACGGACGAGTCCTCGAGTTCCAGCGACTCGTCCATCTACGGCTACAACTCCTAGTGGCGCCCCCCGCTGCCGCGTCACTGTCGCTGCAAATCCTCACCGCCTCCCTCCACCGGCCTGCACCTTGACGTAACACTGCTAACTTTCCATTGATTTTCAGGAACGCCGCTTCCAGGCGCCTCGGTCTGTTCGGTTCTGTTCATTCCTGAATTGTTCTGTGAATCCTCAACGTTTGTTGCGTGAATCCGGAATGGTTTCGGCGTCAACAAAAGGATTCCGTCGTGGAGCTGGCAAGTTTCGCAAATTTGCTTTTGTAGTGAACGTTCTCGGTTCATCGATCACAGTTTCTAGTCAAAAGTGCGTCTGGTCATCAGCGGTTTGTGCTGAACATTTGTTGCTTTTGCACTTTGTTTTGTGATGTTTAAAACTCTACTCAGGCGTCGCATTTTTCGCAGCTGGGAGTGTCGCATGGTCACTCCCTCGAGTCACTTTGGGAAGTCGGGTTGACGTTCGGTCGACAAGCATGCGCAAGAGATAAAACAACTTTCAGCCGCAACGCTCTTGTGTATCAGCGGCGGTTTGTGTATTCCTCCTGCCATTTCAGCCTCAGAAGTGTGAACCCGAAGGGACAACATTCCCCATCCGTTAACTGTTTTGCGGGAAATATCTGTGCAATACTCAACTGAACAAATATCTCATTCCCAAACGTCAGAGTATGGAGTAGTTGTGCTGCCTCCATATTTCATGTTGAAGGCATTCCAGAATATTTTCTAGCGTATTGTTGTGTGTGATCTTTGTTGAGAATTAACGTGTGATTGGCACAAAACCACTGATGAGCAGAACAAAAGTTCTCCGATCTCACAAAAGCGATGCCCCACATCGTGTTGTTGTTTGTTCCACAATGTGAGTAAAGCAATGTGCCCAAGTTTAGATGAGAAAAGTTCCCTGCAGATGTACTCTTGGCATTCAAAACTCCTCCCTTGAGGGTGTTGTGTTGGTCTTCGCGCCTCCACGGGTGTGTGTCGCGATTTGTTGAGAAATTGGCAATATGCAAGACGTGTTGTTTGGAAAGTCAGTTCTGTGTCGATTCGCTCAGCGCTGCAGAGACTGTCTCGATCACGACTGAGACAAGTACGTCAGTCGGACAAGTCGAGCGGAGCGTTGCCGAACTGCTCACACCTCTCGAAGCACTGCGAATCGGCAGGGATCGCGGCGCTGACGAAACCACAGTCTGCAAAAATGCCACGTTATAGTTGGCGTGAAATTGCACATCGTCTGCAAATTCTGCGATGCTGTGCTGTTCGTGGCATAAAAAAAAAATTCTGTCATGAAAATACATTTCAGATTGGATTTGAAAACAGTCGAGTGTGTGTTGCTGATGTGGGTGTATGAGTCGCACTGTTTTGTTATGAAGTGATTACAATTGTAAATGTGCAATATTACCACCCTGCATAAAACGTATTTGTACACAATGCATAGGGAATCAACGTAGGTATTGCATACTCTGTGTGGTGTGCTTTGAAAAGGGTTCACTGATTTGGCGCATATCTGAGAATCTTTGAGGACAATGCGATCGGCTTGTGTCTACGATCGAAAGTTCAGTTTGGTCACTTCTAGTCAGATTAGTTGTATTTTGTCTATTTTCATATTTGCTGTTGTTGTACAACACTTGTACACACAAGGACATCGGTACAGAAAGAGTGAGAAAAGCATCCGTTATGTTTTGCGAACTCTGCCACAAATGAGTTTTTCAATTCAGTCGGTTTCCATTCAACTGACATCTTGCCAAATATTATCGTGAGATCCTTGTTGCGGACGATGAGCCGTGAAACGGGAGATCAGATCTGTTGTTCGTTTCTGTCTTTGTTGTCATTTGAAGAAACTGGGTGCAGTTCGCTTCCAGTCTTTTGCTTTTCATTGATTGGTTGTGTGGAAGAAAAACTAAAGTGTAAACCAGGGCGAGAGACGTGTAGAACATTGTGGACAAGATCTACATGGACAATGCGTCAGCACGACATGTCGTTGTTGATCTGTCAGTGATCCACAAAGTGTTTCTACTGCCCAAAAAACTAAAACACTGTACATAGCAGAGATGTTCTGTTTGTGTCGAATAGTCTCTCATCCCCTGGAATGGTCTGTCTGGGGAAATATGCAACACGTGGAACATGCTTTTACAAATCACTGATTTTTCTCCTGGATTCACCATTTGGTCCAAAAGTACGTGGCTTGTCCCCGAATATTCCTTCTTTTTGCGATTACGGTGTTCCACACTGACCAACAACTTCTCTGGTCACTTGTTCTTTTCCTTCTAGTTAGAACCTTGGTTCT
>JAAUXT010092969.1_pt1 | contig 20966 bp, 28 predicted proteins | sample 7278171 | NCBI WGS metagenome assembly JAAUXT01 (sample SAMN14350112, study PRJNA611818) | marine sediment metagenome | isolation source: surface marine sediment (1.8m) | place: French Polynesia: Moorea | collected 2018-08 | reverse complement strand
TGTGTGTGTGTGTGTGTGTGTGTGTGTGTGTGTGTGTATGTGTGTGCATGTGTGTGTGTGTGTGTGTGTGTGTGTGTGTGTGTTTGCGCTCACGCTACGTGTGAAATGTGCGCGCCTCTGCAGGTGAACTTTGTGTTAATGTTGTCTCTTTATGTGTGTGTGTGTGTGTGTGCGTGTGTGCGTGCAGAGTCCCGGGAGCCTTGCGATCCACCTCATGCATATCAAGATCACAAGCATCAGTGGCCCGCGGTCCGGTCGGTTTCCAGGGCCTTATCTCGCCAAATTGCAATTATGCTGGGTTACTGCACTGCAGGTTGGCTGACGTACCGGCGAGTCTGGATGGAAGGCGCTCATTCCGATTCCTACGGGCTGCGTCACGCGTCCCAGGCTCTCAACGAATCAATGTGTGCGAAGATGACGCTTGGTTCGGTGAGTGACGCAACGCTGCACTTTGCATGGGGACGCAATGCGTGACAAATCCAGTATGAACCAGACCTATCTCACATTGAAGCGCAACGCGTGACGCATCCAACGTTCTCCACGCCTCCGACCAGTCAACCCAGAAGTTAAAGGCTTCCCTGACATGTTTTCAAGCACCTCTCCTTCACGGCAGACCACGTGACTCGCCCCACCCCGCTCCCGTCCCACAGCCTCGCGTCGTCCCACTCAATACCGCGCCTCGGGGGCACAGGTTATGTTCAGTAAGAATTAATACATGATCTATCCGTGATTTCTCCACGACTGTTTTCCTGGCCTCGGGGTCTCTATTGATTGAGGGACAGAATTAAGATCTTTACAATGGCAGCGTGTATCGATACGGTATCGACATGACGATTACTTGCTTCATGCAGCCGTAGGAAGAAGTCACTGCAGCGCAGTCGTTCTGGACGCGACCGTCGGGCCAATTGCATCTCGTACAGATGTAGAAACACAAGAAGGAGGAGAGACCGTTTGGTCAGCAGGCTGTGGAAAAAGCGCGTCCAGAATCTGGTCTTCGGAGTGGGGGTGGGGTTCACACCCTCACTGGAGCCAAGTTTCATGTGTCAACATCAACATGTGAGAAAAACACTGCAGAACAACAACCAAAAACAAGAACATTGCATTGGTTTGTTGCAGGGCTGAAGGTGGGAGGATCTGCGTCTCAGATCCAGCCTTGGTGAGTTTGGAAATTCTCAGGCGAGACAATTGTGCGACGCAGTTGAATTACAGGAAGGCAGCGTTCTGTGTCTCGATGAAACCATTCCCGTGCTGCATTCAAGCCAAGCGTTTTCAAACACAGACTTCTTGTGCTTCAAGAATGAAAGCACGGAAAATCATCTTTGGTGTAAATGGAAACATATTTTACCTGTAAAAACACAATTCGGCTGAACATGCCATCTTTGTCAAGTGTTGCAACAATGACTTGTGCATTTTAGCCTGTGATCTCACCGGCATTTTTCTGCTGGAAGAGCAAAAAGCCGACAAACGGCTTTATGTAGGTTCCACAAAGTTCTGAATTCAAAACGTGCACGAGAACAGATTTCCGATGTGTTTGTGGTTCCAAATGCCCCTCGTTCTTGTTGGCCAATGCAAAGTGACGTTCGACGCAAAACATGAGTCACCCAACTAGTTACAGCATGCATGAGTGCCAGTGTGTGTGTGTGTGTGTGTGTGTGTGTGTGTGTGTGTGTGTGTGTGTGCGTGTGCGTGTGCGTGTGCGTGTGCGTGTGTGCGTGTGGTTGTTGTAGTTGGGATACCCCGGGTGTGGTGGGTGAGCACATGACAGGTTGCCCGGCGCTCGGAAGTCTCGCCTTCTCTCGTCCTCAACAGTCAAACGCCGTGTGTGCGCTGACGGTCCTTTCCAATTCACGCATCAGGGTCACATCTAGATCTGGTGAAAGGGCTGGGTGGTGGTGGTGGTGGTGGTGAGGTGCCGGCGGCCAACGTCCATTTTGAAATTCATCAGAAAGAAAGGCATGCGTGGCAAAAAGGGGGCAAAAGTGCAAGACTTCTTCCGAGTTGAAAGGGGTGCCCGACACCTCCTCTGGATCTATGGTGCACTCTTGTTCACATGTGTGCAATGGCACTTTTACGAACCGACAGAATTCTCGTCGGCCCCACTTCCTCTCTCCTCTCTCTCGTTGCCCCGCAGTGTTGTTCCTGGTAAACAGTGAGAGAGCCTCGGTACAGAAGGGCATGTCTAAAGGGCACCAGGAACTGATAATTGTGGCCTCGCTCCAAACGTCAGAAACTCAGCAGCCAGCAGTGTCAGATAGAGAAGTGGAGAGGGAATAAAGGGTTAATCAACGACAGAGGCAAGAAGGGAGCAGGGGCAGTGCAGACAAATTGTGACAATTTGGGTGTGAGACTGCAGGGCCAGGCTGCGAGTGCTGGTGGGTGGTGTTCCCCCTATGGGCGCCGTCAAACACGAGGCGGGTCTCGGCAGGGGAACAATTTCGTCATTTCAATGATGAGAAAGGAGCGGGGACCCGACTTGTCGTCAAGGTTATTGATCACAGAGCGGGCGGGTCCTTATGGTCTCAAATAGGGGGCTTGACGGGGATGTGTTTGTTGTGGCTGGAGGGTGGAGAATGCCATGGTAACCCGCCGTTCACACCAAGTCCGCCACCGCAGCTGCGCCAGCGGAACCACAAGTGAAAATACAACGGCAAATACGACGGCAGCGGAGTGAGGCAGAACGTTCTGTACGGGCGGCAGTTTTCTGGTCCACGCTGCACAGCGTGGGTCACAGTCGGAGCAAGAGCGTCGACCCGACAGACAGGGTGGGCGACCCTTACTCTGTTGGCAAGGATGAGTGGGCCCTTGTGTCCCTGCAGGGTAGGCGGGCCTTGTGGCCCCAAAGCAGGAATAGGCAACCCTCCAAGCCCTTAGGGTGCAGACACACTGAAGAGCGACGCGCTGTTGCCTCGTGCTGCCCCGTCGTGCTGTGGCATCGCCCCATTGGGTTTGTATTGGGCTGCTTTTGTGTCGCCCCAACCGCTCCCGGGGCAACGGTGTGGTCGTGTCGCTGGTTGCATCGCTGCTGCCACGTCGCCGGGAGTGTGTTCCCAGCCTTGGGCTGCATTTGCGTCGCCCCAACTGCTCCCGGAAAAAGCAGCCCTTAGGGTGAGAGCAGCCAGGCCCTTGTGCCCCCTGAATCCGCTTGAACAACCCATTCCCTCCTCAACACACAGACAGACACACTTGGCAACATGTGCTCCACACTGCAGACTCATCTCTCTCTCTCACAGGAAATCCCTCCGCGCGTCGTCTTTTGAACGGTGACGACGACACCCGACGGAGGTTGCAGGTCTAATCCGATTGAGACGAGGAAGTTGGGAGGCGGAGCACCTGAACCCGCGGCGACGGCTGCGCCTGACGCTCCGTACACGACACGAGCAGCCCCGCAGTCGTCACGGCCTCCGCCTGAGTCTGCAGGGGCGGGTCCTGGTCTCGGGGACCCAGGATTTCATCTCAGCAGAGGGGTGCGGCCCCCTTGGAGACACAGCTTTAACTTTCAAAACATCACGTCAAGAGGGTGTGGAATTTGTGCCTCGTTCGCAATTGTGGGGCACAAAAGGCTTACTCAGGGTTTTCAGTGGTGGGGTGCAAGGGCTCCTGGTCTACAACTGAGACTGCACTACTGGGCAGACAAGTGTTTTCAAGAGTCTTTTCATGACATGTTGCACGCTGTTCGCGTCGCATCCTTGTTTTCATCACGGCAAGAAATCCAAACTGAAGCCTGAGACTCGTCATTGGGTCCGGTTCACTTTACTTTCCCAGAGATGCACACATCACGTCGTCACTCGCGCTGCTGTGAGCCACGCCTTGGAGACGCCGCCCCTGGACCCTGGACCACCCACGCCGCCGCTGCGGACAGGGCGGAAGGGAAGCCACCGCTGTTTCCAGTGGCCAATATTGGAAGTGCCATCCTCCCACAATGAAGGGAAAATTTGCTCGGAGACACGTAAATAAAATGGACGCGAACAGCACGCTGTGAACCCACTCACTCTCAGAGTGAAGAAGCCTCTGCAGCGGATCCAGGGCCCACCTCGATCTCAACCAGTGTCCAGCTTCCAGAGCCTCCAACAAAGGGGCAGGGAAATAGAAATGAGAGCTTCATAAGAGGGGGTGGTCGGGCCCCCGGCCCCCTGGATCTCCGCTGGAGCAAAGCTGTCACGTTGAAAAGCGCGCGAGCCATTCTTGATGGGAAGCTTTCTTTCAAAAGAAATTGAAAATGGCGTCAGGGTTATTCCTTGCCAGAATTCAGAAATAAGTGAATTGGAATCATGCAGACTTTTGAGAGGAAGTTCAGACAAGTTGAATCAGGTGTCCCTTTTCCTGTCGCTTCTGTTTCATCGCCAGGTGTGTGACTTCAATTCTAAAACATTTGTGATGCAAAAATCGCTGGATCAGTTCATTTCCCCATTTCTCTGCGTGTTCATGATCGTCGGTGTTTTATCAAGGGACATTGGAAACAGATCTGAGTGCGAATTTTTTGCCGTTTTCTTTGGTCCTCTCAGATCGCAAAGGCTGCAATTAAAATTTGAGACGCTCGCACTGAGCAGCTGGGAGGGAGACGCCCCTTTCCCCCGTTTCCTGTTCTGCCTCAGGAAGAACATTGACAGAAACACCAATGAGTAGATCCAGGTTCTGGTGCAGGGGAGGGGCTTGAATCCTACAGGGGCCTGACCTCAAAGAGAACTTTTGAATGCCTGTGGTGCGGTTCTGGCCAACAGGAAGAAGAAGGAAGAAGGTTGGACGTCCAATGAGTCAATGAGTCAGGACAGAACAATTCGCTGTTTCTGTCTTGTCGAAGCCAATCTTTTTTTTCCTTTCCCAGCCGTTTGGAGTCTGCCAGCGCTCTTCGGGTGATGCAGGGGTGGAGGCGACTTCGGTCTCCAGCGGATCCAGGGTCCGTGTGGAGGGGCGATCTCATTCTCAGCTGGGGTCTCAGATATTATTTTCTTGCATCAAGGGGGCCCAGAATGCATGAAGAAAGGAAAACGCCTGGGAAACAAACATTGTCCCTTTGACCAAATTACGACTCTACATGTGTGTGTGTGTGTGTGTGTGTGTGTGTGTGTGTGTGTGCGTGCGCGTGTGCGTGTGCGTGTGCGTGTGTGTGCGTGTGTGTGTGCGTGCGCGTGTGCGTGTGCGTGTGTGCGTGTGCGTGTGTGTGTGTGGCTGGGGGGTGTTGTAGGCCCGGGCCCCTTAGACCATGTCCCCTGGAGATGACGGGATAATTGTTTTTGAATTGACCCCTCGGGGCCCTGTCCCCTGGATCCGCTCGAGCCGCTGAGCGGCGCCATCAAATGCGACGTTACTTCACGAGGCAGCAGATTCGGTTCCATTCCACTCAAAACAACTCGTCATCTCATTCCGTCAATCAAATATTTTTTCGGGGCGTGAGAAAATATTTGTTCTCTAAATTTCGGCGGAGAAGCTTCGGCCCCCGTGTCGGCCATTGTTGGGTGGAAAGTTCTTTCTTTTCAGGGCTGCAGCGGGGTGTGAGGCTCGTGTTTGGAAATCCTCACACGGTAAACTTTGCCTCTAGAAGGCGCTGAACAGAGTAATTTAGATATGCAAAGTTTACTCAACAGCCAGGCAGCTACAGTGGCAAATGATTTCTTTGATGACTTTTCTGCGCAGTTCTTAAATCGTAATTTCCTTCTCCTCTGTGTTTCCAGCGTCAGATGGTGAAGTTTTCATTTTGGAATCAGACTTGCGCACTTGTTTCGCAGCAGCGCTGGTGTTATCTGCATGTACTGTTTCACGCCAGGGCGTGAGCTGCGTGTTGCTCCTTTTGCCTGTGGATGTGGTGTGGACGCAGTGACGCAACGCGTGACGCACCCGATACGCGTCGCAATGTTCGGGTTGAGGTGCTCGTTTTTGCAAATTCCAACTGGACTTGTTCGTGGAGGAGGGAGGGGGGCACACCCGACAACCGGCAGACTGGCGCACCTCCGACGCCTTGATTCTGGAGCTGCACTTTTGGTCAAGACCGGCCACGATTTGCAAGAACACGAATGTAGTCGAGAAAACGTAACCACTGTTGCCAGATATGACCTTCAGGAATGATGTTCCGGCGCACGTGTGTTTGGTTGTTCGAGCACAGGAGTTCGAATCAGGAAATACACAGTGTGCAATTGTTCCTGAAGCAACAATTGCGCATCCTCATCGTTATGTGAAGCAGTGGCAGATCAGGACTGGGCGAGGGGCGTCCAACACTCTGAGGGAGCAAATATATTCTTTGCACTTTGGCATTTTTACACGAAAAAATACAGCTCGTTTTTGGGTGGGGGCTTCGTGACCCTTCTGCATCCGCCTTTGTGATGTGGACACTCAAGGCGTTGGTTGAGGGTGGAGAATCGAGCGGGCTTCTTAGAGAAAGTCGAGTCCACAGAACAGCTGGAATTCTGGGCGGTTCCTGGTCTACGTCACCATGCGTGCAGCAAAGACGAACAATTACACAACAACAAAGTTGTCCTTACAAAGTTTATTCACACGTAAGTCTACATAAAAACCGGTGAGGAACCACAATTCAAAACGGGTGCACACACTTTCTCAATTTTGGAGGGACATCAACTTTTTCAAGGAAAATGTGCACACAAGAACCACGTCATGCAGTTTCAACAGCATCCATGTATTTTTTGTTCACCTGTAAACTTTGCCACGGGCTCAACACGTCTCTGTTTTCAACACGGACATGAATCTCCTTCCAGAATCTCTCACATTTCTGAGTTGGTCACAAAGTAGAAAATACTTGAAAGAGGGACACGAAAGGCCGCGTTCTCGCTGAATGCGTCAAACGCTGCGTCCCTGTGCACATCAGTGGTGTTTGTTTCAACGTTGCCACGTGACGTCATTTGACGTGGACAAAGTCCGACGCGCATGCGCATGACGCCTGCAGTGTGAACGCGGCCAGAAGGCGTTGGGTGGGCGGCGCCCAGCATCAACAGCTGCTGGTGGACTTGGCGGGATCGCTCTGTAGCGTCGAGCCGCCGCCACCGCCGCCGCCGCCCTGAGGCGCCATCGTGGTTCCTTCCTGCTGCACCGGAAGAGCCGCCATCTTGGAATCCAGCTCAAAGTAGTAGGGCCGCTGGGGCTGGTCCAGAATTCCTGCTCCCGCTGCTCTTCCTGCCCCTCCCTTGGACGGAGGGATGTCCGCGTGCTGCTGCTGCTGCTGCTGCTGCTGGCGGGCTGAGGCACTGCGAGGACTCTGGTACACGTGCGTATGCGGCTGATCACTCGTCTTAAAGGTCACGAGTCCGGCCAGGCCTCCTTCCCCCACCACGGCCCCTGCCCCCGCCGCCGCGGCCGCCGCCGCCGCCGCCCCAGTCTCCTTCAGCGGGATCACCTCCCCGCCCGCATGAATCGCCTTGCACCCCGCGCACCCGGCGCACTCCTCCTGCAGGGCGTTACCCTCGTTCTCCACCTGCGGGTCCACGACGCAGGGCGGGCGGCGCAGCTCCCATATGTGGGTGTACTCCCCACCCATGTGAGTCCGTAGCGTCGCTTTCATGGGCGAGTACGTCTGTTTGCCCTTGTCGATGGTGGCGAAGCGGTGCGGGCACTCGACGCGCACCTCGTGCTCCCCCGGCCGCGCCCCGTAGATGAGCCGGTCCTCGCAGCGCTCCGCGTCCTCCCGCCGCTTCCTGCGAAAACGAGGCGCGTGACGTCACTTCCGGCAAAAACGAGACAAGTGACGTCAACTTCCGGCGAAAACGAGACGAGTGACGTCAACTTCCGGCAGAAAATGGGACACGTGACGTTGACTTCCGGTTGAAATTAAGGATCAAGGACGCCAGAGTCGCATGTTTACTGGTGCCATGGCAAAGACCAATGGGTTCTGTGGACTTCTCGAGTACGCAACACAGAACGCACCCTGTGTGACAGTGGTGACGTAATTTTCGCTGTTTTGTTATTAAGTTTGGAAATGGTCACAAACGCACGATGGAAAAAAGTAAGTTTCATGGGAAAGCACAGGAAAAAGAAGAAGTGTGGGAATTTACGTGTCTGACAGAAATCTCAGCGTGTGTGATGCTCATTGAATTCTACAGGAGAAAAGGGACTCGGGCTTTCGTCAAGAAAAATCCTTCAACTTCCCGTCAGGAAGAAAAATTTTTCTCCTGTGTCGCGCGTTTCAACAAACGTCTCTCCTTCCACCTGAACAATTTTGCGGGTGGATAACTTCCCAGAGTCGCACGACACACAGTCAATAACAAAAGGTGTGTGAGTGAGTCTCAGTAATGGTATCTGCATGCGTGTGTCTTGAATACGCACCTCTTTAAGTGAACCAATCCTATGATGAGCGTTATCACACAGATAATGAACGCCACGCCGATTATAATTATCACAGTAATACCTGCAACGAGATTAAACAGCGCGACGTGTAAAGGGAAACGGCGCGATTCGCATTGATTTTCGGGTCGGCGCCGCCGTGCGCTGAGATTGGGTGCAACGGGTACGAAGCACTTACGGAGACGAATCCACATCACGTGTTCAGGCGTGGAAAAGGAGAAAACAAAACTCCTGCTGCTGCTGCGACTACTGCAGCGGGAAAAGACAGAGATGCGAGGAGGACGTGGGGATGGTTTGTAGCAGCTTGTTGTTTGTGGTTCAGCCGAGTGTGGTGGATCCAGGGTGGTGGGGATGGGTGGTGGCTGAGGGTGGGGTGGTGGCTGGGTGTGGTTGAGCAGGACTGGGGTGGGGTGAGACCTGTGTGGTAGGGTGGCAGAGATGCGGTGGGGCAGGGCAAGGTTTGACCAAAAGACAGGGGTATTGAATGGATGCAATGCAATCTGAATGGAACCTGGGATCGTAGGTTCCTGCTCCCAACCCTGGATTCACCCTCAAAGCATTCACCATCCCGACCTTGGGTCTTCCCCAAGAACCCTCAGGATCCACCCATGCAACCCTCCCGACGCTGGATTCCCAGTGGAGCCCTCCCCGACCCTGGATCCTCCCACGGTACCCTCTCCCGACCCTGGATCCGCACTCGCCCCACTGCGGGAGAGGCAGAAGAAGCAGAGAAAATGCGCACCACACTCACCTAATGGTAAAAACCCAGGATGACTGGTGATCAATTCCGCTTTGTTTTTAGCACCTGGAACGAAGCGGGAACCGGGGCGTTAATCACGTGCTCCGCGCATGCGTGGACTCATGTGTGCGTCGGGCAATTCTTTTTAATTAGAAACCAGCTGCTGGGATAATTGAGAAATATCTCTTTGTCCACTGGGGACATTGTTTTTCGCGGACTTAATCTAAATTTGGACTGGACTCCCACGTTTCAATTTGTTTTCAGCTCTTTTGACTGGTGGATATTTTGTGTTTGTTTAGAAGAGTATAGTCTATTCGTCATGATAGATGAGTGTTTGACTTCAAAACAAACACGATTTTGCGTATGTTTTGCAATTTGTGTCTTCGAGTGACGTGAATAAAAACAGTGTCTGTCGTCCCCGATGCAAGCTTGGACACGGTGCGTGTGAGGGTGTGTGCGTGCGTGCGTGCGTGTACCGAGTGAACCGTATTCGATACCCCGATCCCTGTCCTTTATTGGTTGGGATTGTGTCTGCGTGTGTGTGTGCGTGTGTGTGTGTGTGCGTGCGTGTACCCATTGTGGTGCAGCCCGATCCGTGTCTGCGCAGCTGAGGTGTTTTCGTGATGGGCACGCATGCGTGTGTGTTGGTGCGTGTGTGTGCCGCATGTGTCTTCGCAGCGGGTGTGTGCGTGCGTGTGTGCGTGCGTGTGTGCGTGTACCGATTGAACAGTTTCCGACGTCGCCGATCCACGCCCCCTTTTGGCAGGTGAGGTGCCACGCCTCGGTCGTGTAGTTGCAGCGCACCACGATGTGGTCGCCCTCGCCCTGGATGTAGCTGTTGAACGGCGTCTCTGGCAGGGGGCACCCGATCACTGCCAACGGGAACCAGTCACATGACAGAGGGTACCAGATCACTGCCAACGGCACTCAGCCATGACAGGCAGCTTGTGTCAAGCGCAATGCACAGTCCAGCTGCACGTTCACACACGTGTGGGTGAGTGTGGAAACTTTCCTGCCTCCAGCGTCGTTGAAGCAAGGTGCATGAAAACATTTTTGCATGCTTTCCTTCAACGGCCGTAAATCAAATATTTGGCAAAGAAATTGTTGAACATCAAGTTACCAAACCTGAAAGTGCAAAAACAGGTGTGGCAAAAAGAACAGACAAAAAAGTCTGGTGGCCGATTGAGGGAAGTTTGCAGCTCCTCAGATGTTTCCATGGCGCCGCGTCGCTGCGGCCGTGCCCATTAGTTATTTATGACTTTCGACAGAAGTAGCTTCATTTGCATCTGGTCGACTGATTGCTTTTTCTTTTGCAAGTCGCAATTTACAATGCGTTTCTTTTCACCGAGACGACGGCGGCAGCGGAGGCGGAGGCGAATACGCAACGCTTTGATGAAGGAAACGAACTCAGTGCAAATACACTGCGACAAGATGCTTCAAAAATTTATCCGCTGCGCCGTATTCACCCGTGCATAAGTCGCACTCAAGTGCAAGACACACCCCAACATTCGCCTCCGTTTTGTGGTGGCAAGGTCCCAATGTTGTGAACTCATACCCAGGAAAAGACGCAGCCCTGCTTTTGATGTTTTCGCTCAAAAAGGTACATGAAAAATTGAACACGGATGAATATGGTGTTTGTCAGCTCTACGGCGTGTGCAACAACCACGAATGAACACGGCTTCAACCTGGAAACCACAGACGCGCTTTTGTGTAATTGTGTGTGTGTGTGTGTGCGTGTGTATGTCTTTGACGGTGTGTGTGGACGCTGCGGCTATCAATGGACACAACGGAATGATCATCCAGCCAGAATTACGGACGTTCGGCACTGCAGACACAGACGTAAGCGTGGCAACAAATTTTTCGTACCTGCTGATACCTCTAAATACGTCTCTTTTGGGCCTCATTGTTTTGCGTGTGTACTTGAGATTTCATTGTCCACGCTTACGTCGGCGGTTCTTGCTGAACGTCACCATTGAAACAGCGTTGAGCGAACGCACCTTGGTAGTGGAACAGGAACCGGTAGGACATGTCCGTCTGGCCGAACCGCTCCACCTCGATCTCCACGTAGTTACTCTGCGTCACGTACACGTGTTTGGACGGCGCGTCGCCGTCGCACACGACGATGGTGCGCACGTCCGACGTCTCACGTAGCGTCGCGTACTCCCTGCAGTACCTGAAAACATACCCCGAGGGTTCAAGGTTTTAGGCGGAGTTCGAGCTTGATGCGTCATGCGCTGCGTCGTTGTGTACGTTTCTCGACGTGACGTCAAGTGCGACGCAGCGACGAAAAAACACGGTGTGTGTGTATGTTTGTGTGTGTGTGTGTGTGTGTGTGTGCGTGTGTGTGGACAGCAGGCTGTCACCTGGAACGGTCAAACTAATCAAACTCACAAAACCAAACCTCGAAAACAATTTTTGCGTGCAACATTCGCACACCGTCCCTGCGTCACTTCACGTTGCCATGGTGACGACGCCCGTTAGCTCAACGCGTGTTTTGTCCTTTGCAGTTGCTCATTGTGCGTTGAGCTGGATATAGAAACGGAGGCACGAGGCCTCGGCAAGGCCAGATGCTTATCAAAAATACATCTCCTTTTGTCTTCCTGAGCCACATGGCTGCGCGGGGTTCTGTTTCTCCCTGCGCGTTTGATGTCCAACTCGCCCTGCTTCACACTAAACGCGTCATGACCTTGCGTTTTATCACCATGACAACGCAAAACGACAAGCGGAGACGCAGAACACGGCGCAGCACGTGTGAACCAGGGTTCAGGTATGTGGTTGTTCACTTGAGCCCCTGCGCTGTTACGTGGCCAGGAAGAGAGAATGCCAAGGATGTGATGAAAGCGAAGAGGCGCTTTGCGGCGCGGACCCTCCCGCTGTCTTCTTTAGTTGCTATTGTGGGTGAAGGAGACCCGAGACCAGGGAAAGTGCAGCAGCAGCAGCTCTTTCTCGGGCGTTGACAGGAAGACGCAAACAAGAAGGGGAAACTTTCAGTTGCTTCCTGAGAAGCCAGAACCTCACAAGTTTATGTACCGGAAAAAATTTGCCTTGTCAAGAGTCAGAACATTCTTTCGTAAGGACTGTGCCAACTGCAAATCCATACGCGTCATGGGGTGAGATTCCGAACGTGGGATAACTTCAGGTGAAATTGTCTTTTGTGTGCGATTCCGAATGATGCGGGAAGGAACTCAGACTTGCGTACCGTGGCACTGTGGAACCACGTCCGGCCCACGCATACCTCACTCCCACACACGCACACCACCCACCTGGGCACCATGGAGCCGTGCTCGCCCCCGGCGGAGTAGGCTGTGCCCGGGATGAGCGAGAAGTCGACGAGTGTGATGTTGATGCGCTGCCCCGTCTGCGCGCGGATCGCCCACGGGCAGCGCGCGCCGAACCTGCCGGGAGGAACACGCCGTTAGCGCCGGGTGCGTATCGGACGTGCCGTGGGACACGTCGTGGACGCGTCACGCATTGCGTCCTTAAACCAACCAACCAGCGCTTAGTCGCAAGCGACGAAGCAGCGCTCTCTTACTTGTTGGTGGACGAGACATACGTGTCAAAACAAGAAAATGTTGAATGCAGCACTGAGAAGCTCGTTCACCTACAGGGGTGAACACGAATGACTTGCTGTCTGTTCAGTGCACAACAATTTTGAGTACATGTACCTCAACTACACTGAGTGCGTCGTGCGCTGCGTCAGAACAGAAGCCAATGGACGTTGACTCGCGATTGACGACGCAGCGCCCATTGGTTGTGTGTTGGGACGCAGCGCATGACGCTTGTCGCATCCGGGCCCCCAGGCCCCCACGTACCCGCTCTCCTCGGTGGAGATGCTGGCGATGTAGCCGCTGGGCGGGCGCGCGTGCACGAACCCGAAGCTGTTGCAGATCTCCTCGTCCGCCTGCGTCACTGCGGGAAAACAAACAAGAACACGAGTGAAGACTCACCACGTGACATCAGAGTGCGCAACTGTGGTGCATTGGACGACATTGCTGAAGTTGGAGTGATGGAGCGGGTGGGCCTGGACGCCGTGAGCCCAGACCACGGGACACCACCCCAGGCCCCACCTATGGGTGTGGGAGTGACGGGGTGTACAGGCTCAGGCCCCGAGTGCTGCCATTTTACCCCCACCTACGCGCCGCCAATCTTTCCCTCATACACAACCTTTTCCTTTCCCGGTTACAGTTCCCCTCCCACTGGGTACCACCATTCCCCTTCTGTGGCACAACCTTTCCTTCCCCTCCATCGGGCGCCGCTTCCCTGCCCCCGAGGCACCACCCTCTCCTCCCCTGACACCACCCTCTCCTCCCCGGCACCACCCTCTCCTCCCCGGCACCACCCTCTCCTCCCGGGCGCCACCCTCTCCTCCCCGGCGCCACCCTCTCCTCCCCAGCGCCACCCTCTCCTCCCCAGCGCCACCCTCTCCTCCTGGGCGCCACCCTCTCCTCCCCGGCACCACCCTCTCCTCCTGGGCGCCACCCTCTCCTCCCCGGCACCACCCTCTGCTCCCCGGCGCCACCCTCTCCTCCCCGGGCGCCACCCCCGCTCTCCCCCGGGTGCAGCAGTGACGGGGCGCAGATGCGGCTCGCTCGTTCGCTCGCTGCGGCGGCCGCGGTGGAGGAGGCAGGTGTTGCGATCAGGTTGCGCCCGCTTCATGCATTTTTCAAACCTCATTGTGTGTCAATGATGCAGCTGCTCCCGCCACCGTCAGGACACGAAAAGCGCCTCAGCGGGGCGTGTTGCCGTGCGTCACTCCCCAAAAGTTTTTTGGTACTTTTTGTTGGGGGGTGGGAGGGTGAAGAGACATCAGCAGACCACGTGGGTTCAACAGGAGCGTATCTAGAGGGACCCAGGGTACAAACCCCAAACCCCCGCGCTCAAAGCGCAAATTCCGCCCCCCGGTATTTTCTCAAAGTTGAAGTCGGGCCACAAGGGGATTCGTACCCCTCCTGGCCAATTCCTGGATCCGTCCAAGTTACAAAGTGAGCACATCAAGACATAAATTTCAATTTAGGCTCCTGGTACGTCTGGCGCCGAGGTGGCACTTTTCACCTGCAGCGGCCTTTCTTTGATGATTGAGAAATGCCTTCTTGTGCGGCAAACAGTGGAAGAGTAAAGTTTTTCTCCCTTTTTCCTGACGACACAGCACAGACAAAGAAAATTTCCTACGTGCCAAACAGGATCATACCATTCAAGCAATATTTATCTTTCCAAATTGAAATCTCATTCTCTTTCTCTCATACACAAACGTCTGGGAAGTGCAACAGGCAGGAGCAGATAAATTCTTTGTTCTCCTCTCCCTTGCACAGGAATGTGAAATGTGTTGGAGCAGACGGCTTAACTAGGCCCTGCCCTCAGGGACGGGTGGGGTTCTCTGTCTTACGACCAGGATTGTTCAACATGCAAACAAAAAATACTCGTGTGCACGAAGGGTCCTGAATCAGTTCAGAGGGTCGAGCTCCCAGAGCTCTTCCTGAACCAACTCTCCCGCCCCCCGAAATCAGTGATAATCTGCCTTGTCTCTTGTGCCTACGTACAGAGGGCGGTCACAGACTTGGTCAAGGGCGCAAACCCTCAGAGGAACAGAGTAAGGTTCTTCAACCTTCAGAAATTTGGCAACATTTTCACCGGTGGCACAAAATTTGGGAGAGAGGAGGCACTTCGGGGGCGCGGGCCTGGATCCCTCCCTGACGGTGCGTGTGGCGCGACCATCGCTCTCGCGGGCCGGAGCGGTGATGAGGGGGATGAGGCCGCGCGTCTCTGTGTGATCCGGGCCGCGCTGCTTTATTGCCGTGTAAACTCAAGGTCACCCGTCGCGCAGGCGGCGCTTACACCGCGTCACGTGTCAAATTGATCTCTGTGGTTCGGTTCAGGGTGGATGCGTGACGTGTTGAGATGCGTTGGTGTGTATAGGGGTGACGCGCACTTGCAAAGTGCCCAACGCATTCTGTGTGAATTCGGTCTGCGAAGGCCTGTTCTGGTTTGTAGTGCGGAGTGACATGCGTTGCGCCCGTATTTTTGTCTTTGTGCGCTGCGCTGTTTGGGACAGAGAAGCAACGCTTGAGGTGAATGAGTTGAGCGTCACGCGTTGGGTCCGAGATCAGGTCAATGCGCGCTACTTGTAACCCCAGAAACAACACAGCGCCCATTCACTTTGCTTGCGGGACTGAGCGCACGGCGCATTCCCTGTAAACCCAGCCCCACCCCACTCCCGGGCCATGCCACTCACCTGCGACGCACTCGTAGCTCGCGAGCACGTACGACTTGAGGTCGTCGGGGCACGTGTGGTACGCCTCGAAGAACGCCTCCATGTTGCTGATCTTGCACTGCCGCTTCCCGCTGCAGAACTTGGTGAGGTACGCCGTGACGTCGGCGCTGCAAAACAACAGAAGAACAAAGACCCATGAAAAGTGTTGTCTGTGTGCCCATGCCCAACAACTCGCAACCACTCCAACACCAGTTTTATGACCATGCTCCGTCAACAAAGAGACACAATTTTCGTGACCCATGAAGCAGGGTTGACTCATTCCAGATAGATTGACACAGTCATCGAAGGCGCCTCGGTTCACGATCACCAGTGGACGCTGCGTTCATTTGACCACTCGATCAGCATTTGATTTGCATGCACCGGGATGCGTCCAGAGAGACACACACAGTCTCACACACACCCACACACAGTCTGACAGACAGACAGACAGACAGACAGAACAGAGAGACAGACACGCACACACAGTCACACACCCACCCACGCACAGACAGACTGACACACACGCACACACACACACACACACACACACACACACACACACACACACACCAGGACGCATGCGCTGTGCAGCAGGCCTCTAGGCGTCGTCTGCGGTTGCGTCTCCACAGAGACTCAAGGTTGTCGCGGCGGATGCGTCTTTCAGCCGATCCGCAGTGACTCCCTCCCCTTCATTCAGGCCCGAGCGCTCCTCGAGAAGTGAAACCGCGTCAAGTTTCATTATCTGTGTCTCCAAACAGGTGTCTGGTGACCTTGTGTTTCGGGGCCTCTCAAACCAGAGCAGACAGTTGCACAAGCGTCATTCATTTGTTGTGCGGAAAACAACCCAAGTTGGTGCGTGTTGTATTTCATGTGCAAAATGCTTTTTTTGCATTCGGAAGGGAGTGGAAATCTCTGTGAAAAGCTCTGATCCTTGAATCAGCACACGCGTCTTGCAGATCTACGAATTTCTCTCTGCGTCAGTACGAGCAAATATTTTGTCGTCGGGCAAGGTTGTGGACGTGCACACGGAGCGTGAAGAAACATAGAGCCTGGGAAACACTCGATTCTCCTTGTATAAATTCAGTTGATCAGTTGCCGCACAGGGTTCTGCGCGCGTGAATACAATGAGACGGGGAGAGAAGCAGGGCACACCCATAGACACGGCGCGTCTCATCTTCTCACCCATCATGAATAAAAACGCAGCAATCCCGCTGTACACGAAGCTGTCGTCTGTTCAAACAACGGCCTAATGCATCTCAAACACTCGCAACGTTCTGCTGCAGCCAGAACAAGGAGCAGAAGAAACATTGTTTCTATCTTTTGAAGCAGGTGGAGGGAGATTCAGGTCTGGTTCACACTGGGTGCGTCGCGCGCATTGTGTCCTCGCACGTGTTCTTGGCGTTGCGTCTACTCAGTGACGTAGATCATTCCTGCACTGCAGGTTCACACTGGACGCGTCGCGCATTTACGTTCCAGCACCCTCACGTCAATCCACGGGCGCTGTCCTGAATCAGCAGCGCAAACGCCACCTCAGCGATCAGGGTGAATGGAGAACTGGGCCTCAACCTTTTCTTTGTCTACCGCAGATTTCTCATTCACACTGGACGCGTCACGTGCATTGCGGCCCCGCACAAGACATTGACGCTGCGTCACAAGATCTTGACGCTGCATCAACTCATTGACGTAGATCAGGGCGCAGGAACGCACTGCAGGTTCACATTGGACGTTCCAGTACACGTCACCTCATGGGCGCTGTGCTGAATCAGTGGCGCAACGCTTCGAAAGCGATCAGGGTGGAGGAACGCACTGCAACACACAAATCTATCCACTGTGAACCAGCCATCAATAATTTCCCTTTTGTCAGACGCAGAGAAGCGGAAGAGATGTTTACATGTTGTTGTTGCCCCTTTCATCAGAGAACAATGCACGGCTGTGCTCCCGTTCTCCCCCTCCAGGGGCCTGGCGCAGCGATGCTTCAATTTGCGTCAGCGCAGTGTCACACGCGCTCAGTTAGTGACGAGATTTTAAGCCGACGCCCGGGGCAGAATGCGAGCGATGAGGTGCCAGGGCCGCAGCCCTTCTGGACCTGCAGCATTTGCGCCTCTAAATTGGGATGCAGCTCACTCACTGGTGCCTTCTGGATGCTGCTTTTTGCAGTGTCAGTGCACCTTTCTCAGTTCTAGTGATCCGCTTTGTTTGTTCCTGTTGCAGTTGAGGAATGAATGAACTAAGGCTGCGTTGGACGCAGACATAACACGTGGTCTGGTCTTTTCAGCTTTGAACGATAGCATTGCGCGCGATGTCATCATTGTGAGCGCAGCCTTGTTGCGTGCATTCTGCCCATTGTTTCATATCTTTGTTTGGCGCTGTTCCCATCTGTGCACATGTTTCTGGTGTCGCACCTGTGCACAGGTGCCAGGTTAAAACAAGCCCTTGATTTTCGTACGCACAGTGCCCCAGAACTTTGCCAGATCAGTGGTTCAGAAAACTCAATTGTTTACTAGGAGCCAATGACAAGTGACCAAATGGGTTTCCATGTCACTGATCTGGCAATTGGGGCACGTCGGAAAAGGGCTGAATGGGGAGATTTAGCAAATACGTGCGGTGGAATTCCGACGTGCCCTCAATACGTGGCTGACGACATGACCTCCTTCGGCCCGTCAATGTGGAGACCGAGGTCAGCTATGCTATGACCATATTTGGCAGATCAGGCAGAACATACTGGACATTTTTCATGTGTTGTAAGTGATCCATGGAAATTATGCCAGGTGGTGAGCAGTGTCGTAGGCGGCAGTCTACTGGGCGTATTTCAGACAAGCGTTGCTAAATCTCCCCAATGTGTCTGCTGAACTTCCGTGGTGTCAGGGCCTGTGGTCACAGGTCAGGCCACACACCTTCCCGATTGTGAGTGAGTGAGTGAATGAATGAATGAGTGAATGAGTGAGTGAGTGAAAGAGTGAGTGAGTGAGTGAGTGAGTGAGTGAGTGAGTGAGTGAGTGAGTGAATGAATGAGTGAGTGAGTGAGTGAGTGAGTGAGTGAGTGAGTGAGTGAGTGAAAGAGTAACTGAGTGAGTGTGTTCGTCCACCAGTTTGTTCTTTTGTTTGTCTGTTTGTTCGGTGTTCATTCGTTCTCCCCTCGTTCATTCACTCGTTGTTTCTTTCATCAGTTCGTTCGTTGAGCGCAGCACGCACCTGCAGCCGATGTAGCCGTAGTCGCGGGTCACGCAGCGCCCGGTCGCCATGCGGCCGTACTGCGCCGACAGGATGACGAGCACCTCGTTCGCCTCGCACGTCGCCTGGAACCCCTCCGTCAGGCAGTAGTCCTTCAGACCTGCAATCACACACAACACACACAGGTCAGCACGGTTTCATGGGGGTGAATGTACGTGGCGAACCGAGACTTTCAGACGCGCATACCACGCAGGAAGCCTGGAAACACACACACACACACACACACACACACACACACACACACACGCTCACACACACACACACTCACACACAAAACACTACCCTGTTTCGCCAAGGGACAAACCACAAAAAAAACCGCTTCAGTTGTGTTTTGTCCCACTCTTCTTGAACACATTCACACCAAGCCTTCGTCCACCACTCGTAACCACTTCACAGCAAAGCTTCTGTGTGCACACTGAGTGTCAGAATCCCGAGCTCCAAGACCGCGTGCAGTGGTGACAAGCCACCGTCTGTAATGGGAGCTCTGCGGCTCTGCGGGGACAGGACGCACGGCTTCCCCAGGCTGTGAGCACATTGTGCTCAAGGCTTGTGAGGACTCCCACCCAAAGCGCATGCTGATCCTTTGATCACCCCTGTGTGTTGTGAAGCGGCGTCGTGTTATTGTACACGTGTTTCCTCTGGGCATTTGCGGCTTTCCACAAGTGGTTGATCCCAGGAGATGCCCAGTCTTACGCACTCACGATGCCCTCGGGTCCCTCATCGCACAGATTGTCAGTTCTCTCCCCTGTGGTTGAGGCGGGAGCGGTGAGCAATGCGCGTCGCATTTCTGATCATTGCTGACACAGCGACTTGAGTGTGATGGATGGTCAGGTGCCTTGATCTGGACAACAGAGAATAACACCAGTGGTCTGCGTGAAGAAGTTCTGAATCATCTGCCACCGCTGGACAAAACATCCGTGGGTCCTTGGACACACAGATCTGCATTTTGATCCAGTTGCAGGTTTTCTTTGCAGACGGAGTTCCTCTCCGCACTCCTGACTTCTGTTCATTTGGCAGAGAAGTTTCTGTCGATGTGGGTGTTCTGTTCCTCACACACACGCACACATGTATTGCACACACACGCACAAACACACATCTCCAAGTCAACAAAAGAAGAACTTGTTTGGGTTTCACAGAAAATAATTTTCCTTTTTTGGCACACGCGTGGCCCGTACATGCAGACCTACAAGACGCTGCGTTGTCCACAGACACAGAGGACGCGGAGCTGGAACGCAGCAGATGATGGATGCTGCACCCACTGCACGCAATAGCAATTCCTGCACTGAGGCCGCTCCTGACAGACGCTGAATGCAGCAACAGTTTGTCTCGTGTCTATGGACAGCGGGAACAGAACGTATTCGTCAACTCAGGACCCACGTCACACTGGATGCGTTGTGCGCAGCTTCCCTGCGCAAGTCAATGGACTGTACGGATGGCATCAGTGACGCACAGTCTGATGAGGTACGCTGTAGTGCAATGCATAGCGTATCCTGTATGAACCCGGCCCGAGTCCCTTTTATTCTAGCGAGCCGCAGCGCGAGCGGCAGCTGGAGCAGGGCCCTGATAACCTAGTGGACCCGCTGGGCCCGACGGCCAGTGATATGTATCTGTTGAGTGATGTTCGTTTCGCAGGAGGCCGGGGCCGCGGGTCAGGACCGCGCGGCCGGGGCTGCTGCCGGCGAGTGACGCGGGGGCTGAACGGGGCCCCGGCCCGTCGTCGGCTCCGAGGCTCGGGGTAGGGTAGGGGTAGCCGAGGGCGTAGGGCACGGGCTGGGGACTGGGTGCCAAGGGCCAGGGGCTAGGGGACCAGGGGCTGGGGCCTGGAGGCCAGGTCTGAGGGTCAGGGACTGGGGGCTAGGTCTGCGGGTCAGCGGACCTCCTTCCAACCTCGTTGTTTTGCCCTGTCGGCTCTGCACCTCAGAATCATCGCCAACCGGTCCGGGGCCATAATTCCACCAGACACGAGTCGTCCAGCACGAGGCGGACCCGGACATTATGGCAATGCTACAAAGGTGATTTCTATTGCGCTCACCACCGCACAGCGGCCACGGGGTCCTCGGGTCCCTGCATCGGTATTCAGGTGGCCCGCACCGCCCGTCTCCTGCGTTGCGTGTCTCATTCACCTTCTTTCTATTAGCCCCTGCCATTTATCATTGGCGTGCGTGTTTGCAGCGCATAAATAAGCCGAGAATTATGATGTGGAAGCGGGATGTCCTTTCTTGTAAACAGGGCCCCGGGGTCAGTTCCCGGAGGGACGCGCCTCGGAGGGCCGCGCTCGTGAGGGCCGCTTCCGTCCGTCCGTCCGCCGTCCGCCTTTCAGCGGGAGAAATATGGGCGTGTTGGGTTGGGTGGGGCGGGTTCACACGGGAGGCGGCATCGTGTGGGTTGGGTTGGGTGGGGCGGGTTCACACGGGCTGCGTCATGCGTTGCGTCACCGTGTGACGCGTCAACGTTGCATCGTTGTGT